>Ga0326511_10000507_pt1 | contig 34273 bp, 28 predicted proteins | sample 0_2496_0518_D_FD_203701 | JGI IMG/M metagenome (GOLD analysis project Ga0326511, IMG submission 203701) | Bovine rumen microbial communities from UC Davis, California, United States - 0_2496_0518 | ecosystem: Host-associated > Mammals > Digestive system > Stomach > Rumen | place: USA...
GAGGAGTGCGATAGAAAACAATTTCTTCATCTCTTTTTTTATTATTTTATAGTTTGTTAGTTTCGTTGATCTTTCCCTTAACTCATATACTCCTCCAGTTCTTCTACGTGGTAGGGAATACGGTGGCGGCCCAGGAAGCGGCAACCGCCTTCGGTAATCAGCAGGTCGTCCTCAATACGAATGCCGCCGAAGTCCTTATACTGCTCCAGCAGGTCGAAGTTGAGGAAGTCGGCACAATGCTTCTCCGAGCGCCACAGGTCGATGAGGTGGGGAATGAAGTAGATACCCGGTTCGTCGGTGACCACAAAGCCCGGTTCCAGTCGGCGACCCATACGAAGGCAATTGGTGCCGAACTGCTCCAGATTGGGACGGGTTTCGTCATCGAAGCCCACGTAAATCTGTCCGAGTCCTTCCATATCGTGAACGTCCATACCCATCATGTGGCCCAATCCGTGGGGAAGGAACATCGCATGTGCTCCAGCATGAACGGCCTCGTCGGTGTCACCCTTCATTAAGCCTATTTCCTTCAGGCGCTCCGTCATCAATCGGCATACGGCAAAGTGCACGTCGGCATATTTCACACCGGGCTTGGCCACTTCGAGCACGTAGTCGTGACACTCTTCCACGATACGGTAGATGTCGCGTTGCTTCTGCGTGAATTTTCCGCTGACGGGCATCGTGCGGGTGTTGTCAGAGCAATAGTCGTTGAGCTCGCAGCCTGCATCGCACAGGGCCAGACGGCCTGCTTCGAGGGGTGCATCACTGGGCGAGCCGTGCATAATCTCTCCGTGCTGGGTGAAAATAGTGGCAAAGCTGACTCCCTGGGACAGCGAGCGGGCCATCCCGTCGACCTGACCACCCACGTAGCGTTCCGTCACGCCTGGGGCAATCAACTTCTGTGCTTTGGTGTGCATCTCATAGCCCACATTGCAAGCCAGCTCGATAGCGTGAATCTCCTGCAGCTCCTTGGTGGAACGCAGCTTCACGACGGCCTTGATAAGGTCTACTGAGGCAGCCTCCTTCTGTTGCGAGGGATGAATGCCCAGCAGGTCCATCAGCATGATTTTGGTGTCGTGCCGATAGGGGGGCAGGAAATGAATGGACTGTCCGGCCTTCTTGGCGTTGTCAATAACGGTGGTCAGTTGCTTCATCGGAGCCGTCACTCCTACGCCCACCTCTCGTGCAAGGTCGCTCACGCTGGGCACAAAACCCATCCAGACGATGTCTTCGATGTCGATGTCGTCGCCGATGAGCAACTCGCGGTCGTTGTCAATGTCAATCACTCCCACGAGTCCATCGCGGTGTTGACCGAAGAAATATAGGAAAGTAGAATCCTGACGGAACGGAGCATAGCCGTTGGCCGGATAGTTGGAGGGAGCCTCGTTGTTACCGGGCAGCAGGACGAGTCCGGAGCCCAACATGCGTTTCAGTTCGGCACGTCGCCGAATATAAGTTTCTTTGCTGAACATTGTTTTGGTGTTCTTGTTAATGAATTAGTGTGCAAAGATACGATAATTCCGTAAATAATTGGGACATTTACATCTTAAATAATATAAAAAGCATGGATTTACCTCCGCTTAAACTCAATGTTCTTGGGCAATTTGAACCACTTTCTGTCGCGTGGAATCTTAATGCTGCTGCCTGAACCCTGACGCAGTACGAAAGTGGAGTCATCCTTGCAGACGAGCGTGGCGGTGAGGTCTTCAGAGCCATAATCGTTGACTACAGAGAGGGTGGCCTCTTTATCTGACGTCATTTCGGCTTCGGCGAAAACCCAGCAGAATGGGTTGTTTACCTTCCCCAGATAGCCGGGCAGGTTGCCGTAATAATCCTGGCCAGGTATTTGTATGTCCTTGTCGTAGAAGTTAATGCGTAGGTAAATATCGAACTCCTTGTTCTCCAGATAACCCTTGAAGGGTAGGGTGGTAGTTTGGGCTGTGACCGTTTGTATAACACCCACCAAAAGGGCAACTAACCATTTTTTTTTCATTACTTTGCTTTTTTGTTTACAAAGGTAATAAATATAAATCAATTTTAGCCGTAAATGAGAAAAAAATACCATAGAATTACATTCTTTTCTTATTTTTTTTGTAACTTTGCAGCCGTTTATAAACAAATACAATGGTAAAAAAGCAGTTAATTCCAGATTATATCTTTGAGTCGAGCTGGGAGGTTTGTAATAAGGTAGGTGGTATCTACACTGTTTTGTCCACTCGGGCAAAGACACTCCAAGAGAATTTTAAAGATAGGATTGTTTTTATTGGACCTGATATTTGGCAAGGAAAAGAATGCCCTTATTTTCAGGAGGAAAAGTTTGTCTTCGGAGATTTGGATTTTATCGACGATTGGATGGCCGAGAACAAGGAGAACGGCCTGAACTTCAGAATGGGCCGCTGGCTCGTTCCGGGTAATCCCATTGCCGTACTCGTCGACTTCAAGCCTCTCTTCGCTCAGAAGAATGAAATCTACACCTGGTTGTGGGAAGAATATCAGGTAGATTCGTTGCATGCCTATGGTGACTATGATGAGGCTTCCATGTTCTCCTATGCTGCCGGACTGGTGGTGGAGAACATCTACAAATGGCTGATAGCTGGAGATGGCAGTAAGCCGAAGGTGGTCTATCACGCCAACGAATGGATGTGCGGGCTTGGCGCTTTATATATTAATAATAAGGTGCCTGAGATTGCCACCATCTTCACAACTCATGCCACAAGCATTGGTCGCTCGATAGCCGGTAACCAAAAGCCGCTATATGACTATCTTTTCGCCTACAACGGCGACCAAATGGCCGAAGAACTTAACATGCAGTCGAAGCACTCTATTGAGAAGCAGACTGCCTGGAACGTAGACTGCTTTACGACCGTGAGCGAGATTACTGCCAATGAGTGCGTGGAACTGTTGGACAAGCCCGTAGACGTGGTGCTGCCCAATGGTTTCGATGACAGCTTCGTGCCCAAGCCACAAGTCTTTGGCCGAAAGCGCAAGTTGGCCAGGAGAAAGATGCTGGAGGTGGCAAGTGCCTTGATAGGCAAGAATTTTGACGACGACACGCTGATTGTCTCTACCTCTGGGCGTTATGAGTTCCGCAATAAGGGTATCGATGTGTTTATTGAGGCAATGAACCGCTTGTTGCGCGATCGTGACCTGAAGAAAGAGGTGTTAGCCTTCATCGTCGTGCCTGGATGGGTGGGTGAACCCCGTGAAGATCTGAAAGAGCGACTCTCGAGTGTGCCGCCCAGAGTGTGGAACACTCCATTGGAAGTTCCTCAGGTGACCCACTGGCTGCACAACATGGGCCACGACAACGTGCTCAACATGATGAAGTTCTATGATATGCACAATCGTCTTGACGACAAGGTGAAAGTGATTTTCCTGCCCTGCTATCTCGACGGCAACGACGGAATCCTGAACCTCAACTATTATGATGTGGTGCTGGGCAACGACCTCTGTATCTATCCCTCCTATTATGAGCCGTGGGGCTACACACCGCTGGAGGCCATCGCATTCAAGGTGCCTTGCATCACTACCGATTTGGCTGGCTTCGGTCGCTGGGCTAACAAGGAGTTTGGACACGAGGGTCGCATTACCGATGGTGTCAAGGTGATTCACCGCACCGATTACAATTACTCAGAAGTGGCCGACATGATCAAGGATGCTGTTTCCTATTACTCCAACCTGACGGACAAGGAAATAGAGAAGTGTCGCAAGCAAGCTGGCGACCTGTCGAAGAAGGCCCTTTGGAAGGAATTTATCAAATACTACTATGAGGCTTACGACATTGCTCTAAGGCGAGCCGCCAAGAGGACCGAGGAGTAAGTCTTTGGAAGAAGAAAGAATCTTCAATACAAAAATAATATTAATTTAACTAGGGGAAGTGAACGTCTGTTCTGACCCCAACCTCCGAAGCAAGGAGGCAAAAAAGAAGAATTATGAAAATCAAAGCTGACTATGTCAACAATCCACAATGGAAAGAGTTGACCGTGAAATCGAGCCTTCCCGAAGAACTGAAGTGTCTCGATGAGATTGCCCACAACCTGTGGTGGGTATGGAACTTCGAGGCCCGTGACTTGTTCCGCGACCTTGATCCTGAGCTCTATCACGACGTGAAGCATAATCCTGTGATGCTTCTTGAGCGCCTGAGCCATACACGCAAGGACGATATTATCAAGGATAAGGCATTGATGAAGCGCATCAAGAATGTTTATAACCATTTCCGTGCCTACATGGATGTTGAGCCTGACAAGAATCGCCCCTCAGTGGCCTACTTCTCAATGGAGTATGGTATGCACTCAGCCTTGAAGATTTACTCGGGTGGTCTGGGCATGCTGGCTGGCGACTATTTGAAAGAGGCTTCTGACTCAAACGTCGATATGGTGGCTGTGGGCTTCCTCTATCGTTTCGGCTATTTCACACAGAGCCTGTCTATGGAAGGACAGCAGATTGCCAAGTACGAGGCCCAGAACTTCAACTCTCTGCCCATCGAGCGAGTGTTGGATGCTGAGGGTAATCCTGTGGTGGTCGACGTTCCCTATACCAACTATCAGGTTCATGCCTATGTTTGGGTAGTCAACGTGGGTCGCATCAAGCTCTATCTGCTTGATACCGACAACGAAATGAACTCTGAGTTCGATAAGCCCATCACCCACACCCTTTATGGTGGTGATTGGGAGAACCGTCTGAAGCAGGAAATTCTGCTGGGTATCGGTGGCGTGCTGACACTGAAGAAACTTGGTATTAAGAAGGAAATCTATCATTGCAACGAGGGTCACGCTGCACTCTGCAACTTACAGCGTCTGTGTGACTATATCGACGAGGGCCTGAGTTTCAATCAGGCTATGGAGCTGGTTCGCGCAAGCGGTCTCTATACCGTTCATACTCCTGTTCCTGCAGGTCACGACTACTTCGACGAAGGACTCTTTGGCAAGTATATGGGTGGCTATCCCCAGAAGCTGGGTATCTCTTGGGACGAGTTCATCGGTATGGGACGTACCAATCCCGATGATCACGGAGAGAAGTTCTGCATGTCGACCTTTGCTTGCAACACCTGTCAGGAGGTTAATGGCGTGTCGAAGCTGCACGGATGGGTCAGCCAGAAGATGTTCTCGTCTATCTGGAGCGGGTACTTCCCCGAGGAGAACCACGTGGGCTATGTCACCAATGGTGTTCACTTCCCAACTTGGGCTGCCAACGAGTGGCGTCAGCTCTATGAGAAGTATTTCGACAAGGAGTTTATGAGCGACCAGTCGAACCAGAAGATCTGGGAGGCTATCTACAATGTGCCCGATGAGGAAATCTGGGCTACCCGCATGGGATTGAAGAATAAGCTCTTCGACTATATCAAGGAGCAGTTCCGCGATACCTGGCTGAAGAATCAGGGTGATCCCTCGCGTGTGGTGAATCTGTTGAGCCGCGTAAATCCTAACGCATTGGTTATCGGCTTCTGCCGTCGCTTCGCTACCTACAAGCGTGCTCATCTGCTGTTCACCGATCTCGAGCGTCTGTCGAAGATTGTCAACGATCCCGAGCGTCCCGTTATCTTCCTCTTTGCTGGTAAGGCTCACCCCGCCGATGGCGCAGGACAGGGTCTCATCAAGAAAATCTTCGAGATTTCACAGCGTCCCGAGTTCCTCGGCAAGATTATCTTCCTTGAGGACTACGACTTCCTGCTGGCTCGCCGCCTCGTGAGTGGAGTTGACATCTGGATGAACACCCCTACTCGCCCGCTGGAGGCTTCGGGTACATCTGGTGAGAAAGCCGAGATGAATGGCGTCGTCAACCTCTCCGTGAAAGACGGTTGGTGGCTTGAAGGCTATCGTGAGGGTGCCGGTTGGGCTCTTACCGAGAAGCGTACCTATCAGAATCAGGGCTATCAGGATCAGCTCGATGCTGCCACGATCTACTCCCTGCTGGAGAACGAGATTGTTCCTCTTTACTATAAGAAGAACAAGAAGGGAATCTCTGAGGGCTGGATCAAGGTCATCAAGAATTCGATTGCACAGATTGCTCCTCACTACACGATGAAGCGTCAGCTCGACGACTACTATTCGAAGTTCTATACGAAGGAGGCCAAGCGCTTTGCCGAGATTTCCAAGAACAACAACCAGCTGGCCAAGGAGATTGCCCAGTGGAAGGAAACGGTGGCTGAGCGTTGGGATGCAATCAATGTTGTAAGCGCTGAGTGGGACTTCCCCTCAGGTGGTATCGAGACGGGACAGAAGTACACGCTGCGCTATGTCATCAATGAGCAGGGACTTGATGACGCCATTGGTCTTGAGAAAATCAACGTTTACGTCAACAAGGATGGCGAAGAGCATATCTACAGCGTTGAACCATTGAAGATGGTTTCCAAGGATGGCAACAACTACACCTTCGAGGCTTTGCTTTCTCCCAAGCAGGCTGGCCAGTACAAGAGTGCCGTTCGTATGTATCCTAAGAACAAGAACCTGCCTCACCGTCAGGACTTCTGCTATGTGAAGTGGCTGGAGCTGCCTAACATGTAATCTTGCATCTGTAATAATCTAACGGGAGACGACGCCTTAGGGTAGTCGTCTCCTGTTTCTTTTCACCCTGCGTTCATGATGTCCAGCAAAAAACTTTGGTAGAATATACAGAAAACGCGTATTTATACATTTGCGGTTTTTGTCGAAACTGTGCTAATTTAAATAAGAAAGAGCGGGGGTTGTAGTTGTGAAATTGCAATTTTATGCAGTAACTGGGGTAAAGATTAGAGGTTATTGTAAATTCTTGACGAATTATTTGTTTGTTACGACGAAAAGGTGTATATTTGCAGCCCCAATATTTTTAGTAATTCTTTTAGGTGTAAAAAGTATGAGTGACAGATTATTTGTTTTCGACACGACGCTTCGCGACGGCGAGCAGGTGCCAGGTTGTCAGTTGAATACGGTTGAGAAAATTCAAGTGGCCAAGGCGTTGGAACAGTTGGGCGTTGATGTGATTGAAGCCGGTTTCCCCATTTCGTCGCCGGGAGACTTCAATAGTGTGATTGAGATTTCCAAGAACGTGACGTGGCCTACTATCTGCGCGCTGACACGTGCTGTGGAGCGAGACATCGACGTAGCCGCTGATGCATTGAAGTATGCCAAGCGCAAGCGTATTCACACGGGTATCGGAACGAGTGATTCACACATTCATTATAAATTTAATAGTACACGCGAGGAAATCATTGAGCGAGCCGTGAGGGCGGTGAAGTATGCCAAGAAATATGTGGAAGACGTGGAGTTCTACGCTGAGGATGCTGGTCGCACGGAGAATGCCTATCTGGCACAGGTGATTGAGGCCGTCATTGAGGCTGGTGCAACGGTGGTAAATATTCCTGACACGACGGGCTATTGCTTGCCCGACGAGTTTGGCGGGAAGATTCGCTATCTGATGGAGCACGTAGACAATATCGACAAAGCCATTATCTCCACCCATTGTCATAATGATTTGGGAATGGCTACAGCCAACACCCTCGAAGGTGTGCTGAATGGCGCCCGTCAGGTGGAGGTGACGATCAACGGTATAGGTGAGCGTGCAGGCAACACGTCGCTTGAAGAGATTGCGATGATACTGAAGTGTCATAAGGGTATCAACATTGACACTAACATCAACACTACCAAGATTTATCCCACAAGTAGAATGGTGTCGTCGTTAATGAACATGCCTGTGCAACCTAACAAGGCGGTGGTGGGCAGAAATGCCTTTGCGCATTCGAGCGGTATCCATCAAGATGGAGTACTGAAAAATGTGCAGACTTATGAAATCATGGACCCGAAGGACGTGGGTATTGATGACAACTCCATTCTCCTGACGGCACGTAGCGGACGAGCTGCATTGAAGTATCGTCTGCATGCTAATGGGGTGGAACTCTCTGAGGAAAAGCTCGACAAGGTCTATGAGAACTTCCTCCAACTGGCAGACCAGAAGAAGGAGGTGAGCGATGCAGATGTACTGATGCTGGCAGGTGCTGATACTGCCGACCAACATGCTGTGCGCCTTGACTTCCTGCAAGTGACTACGGGTAAGGGCGTGAAGAGTGTGGCAAGCATCGGGCTGGATATCAGCGGACAGAAATTCGAGGCTGCCTCGAGTGGCAACGGCCCTGTGGATGCTGCCATCAAGGCGCTGAAGAAGATTATCCAAAAGACGATGACCATGAAGGAGTTCACCATTCAGGCTATATCGAAGGGTTCTGACGATGTGGGTAAGGTGCACATGCAAGTGGAATATAACGGTTCGATGTACTACGGCTTTGGTGCCAACACCGACATCGTGACCGCCTCTGTTGAAGCATATATTGACTGTATCAATAAATTCAAGAAAAGCGAATGAACACACTCTTTGACAAAATTTGGGACAAGCACGTAGTGCAGAGAGTTGACGACGGCCCCATGCAGCTGTATATTGACAGGCTCTACTGTCATGAAGTGACGTCGCCTCAGGCTTTCGATGGAATGCGTCAGCGTGGCTTGAAATGTTTCCGTCCGGGCAATATCTATTGCATGCCAGATCACAACACACCAACTCATGATCAAGACAAGCCCATCGCTGATCCCGTTTCGCGCAAACAGGTGGATTTGTTGGCACAGAATGCTCGTGAATTCGGCCTGACGCATTATGGTATGATGACGAAAGACAATGGTATTATTCATGTCGTGGGGCCTGAAAAGGGGCTTTCTCTGCCAGGTATGACTATCGTTTGCGGAGATTCGCATACGTCAACTCATGGTGCCGTTGGGGCTGTAGCCTTCGGCATAGGAACCAGCGAAGTGGAGATGGTGATGGCATCGCAATGTATTCTGCAGCAGAAGCCCAAATCGATGCGTATCACGATTGACGGACAGTTGGGTAGGGGCGTCACCGCAAAGGACGTCGCTCTCTATCTGATGACAAAGTTGACTACCAGCGGTGCTACAGGCTACTTTGTGGAATATGCCGGCGAGGTTGTTCGCTCGATGTCTATGGAGGGACGATTGACGCTGTGCAACCTCTCCATTGAGATGGGGGCACGGGGTGGATTCATTGCCCCAGATGAGACGACCTTTAACTATATTAAAGGCAGGGAATATGCACCAAAGGGCGAAGAGTGGGAGAAAGCCGTGAGTTATTGGAAGACGTTGAAGAGCGACGATGATGCGGTGTTCGACAAGGAACTTACCTTCGATGCTGCCGACATTGAACCGCGCATCACTTACGGCACCAATCCCGGTATGGGGATTGGAATTACGGAAAGCATTCCGACTTCTGCCTCGTCCTCTGAGGGAGACGCAAAAGCTCTCCAGTATATGGGCTTCAAGCCCGGTGAGAAGTTGTTGGGCAAGAAAATAGACTACGTGTTCCTTGGGGCCTGTACTAACGGACGTATTGAAGACTTCCGCGCCTTTGCCTCTATCGTCAAGGGACGCAAGAAAGCAGAAAACGTGATTGCCTGGTTGGTGCCTGGTTCTTGGGCTGTGGACAGTCAGATACGTGAAGAAGAACTTGACAAGGTACTGGTTGAAGCAGGCTTTGAGATTCGTCAGCCAGGCTGTTCGGCTTGTCTGGCTATGAATGATGATAAGGTGCCTGCGGGCAAACTCGTCATCTCTACCTCTAACCGCAACTTCGAAGGCCGTCAGGGTCCTGGTGCACGTACCATCCTTGCTTCGCCCTTGACTGCTGCTGCAGCTGCTGTAACTGGAGTAATAACAGATCCTCGTAGCCTATAATGTAAAGATGAAACAGAAATTCAACGTAATAACCAGTACTTGTGTTCCCCTTCCACTGGAGAACGTGGACACCGATCAGATCATACCCGCCCGCTTTTTGAAAGCTACGGATAAAGAGGGTTTTGGTGATAATCTCTTCCGCGATTGGCGCTACGACAAGGACGGACACCCCATCAAGGACTTTGTGCTCAACAATCCCACCTATGGGGGCTGCATCCTTGTGGCTGGAAAGAACTTTGGTAGTGGAAGCAGTCGCGAACACGCCGCATGGGCTATTGCCGGTTACGGCTTCCGTGTGGTCATCAGTTCTTTTTTTGCTGACATTCACAAGAACAATGAACTGAACAACTTCGTGCTGCCTGTTGTGGTCTCTGAGGAGTTTCTCAAAGAGCTGTTTGAGAGTATCAGTCAGAATCCCAAGATGGAAGTCGAGGTGGATCTTCCCCGTCAGACGGTGACCAACAAATTGACGGGTCGCTCAGAGCATTTCGATATCAACGGCTACAAGAAGCATTGTTTGATGAATGGTCACGACGATATTGACTTCTTGGTGGGAAGTAAAGACAAGATTGAACAATGGGAACAGCAGAACAAGTGAATCAGGTTCGTGGTTTCCAGCCGTTTATCGAGATACTGGATTCTACGCTCCGCGATGGTGAGCAAACCAGTAGCGTTTCGTTCCTGCCGCACGAGAAGTTGATGATAGCCCGTATGCTGCTACGTGACATTAATGTAGACCGCATTGAGGTGGGCTCTGCTCGTGTTAGCGACGGTGAGATGGATGCCGTGAAGATGATTTGCCGCTATGCTCGGCAGATTAACCGATTGGACAGCGTTGAGGTACTTGGCTTCGTAGATGGGCATACTTCGGTTGACTGGATATGCGATGCAGGAGTGAGGACGCTTAACTTGCTGGCCAAAGGTTCTTTGCGTCATTGTCGTGAGCAGTTGCACAAGACGCCAGAGGAACACATTGCCGACATCAAGCAGGTGCTCAGCTACGCCAAGCAGCGTGGAATCACCGTCAATCTGTATCTTGAAGACTGGTCGAGCGGTATGAAAGACTCGCCTGAGTACGTCTATCAGCTAATGGACGCTCTCATAGACACCCCCATCCGCCGCTTCATGTTGCCTGATACGTTGGGCATCATGAATCCATTGCAGGTAATAGAGTACTTCCGTAAGATGATGAAACGCTATCCTGATGCCCACTTCGACTTTCATGCCCATAATGACTATGATTTGGCTGTTAGCAATTCTTTGGCTGCTGCCTTGAGTGGTGCCCGTGGGCTGCATGTAACGGTCAATGGTCTGGGCGAACGTTGTGGCAATGCGCCGCTTTCAAGTGTGCAAGTCATCCTGAAAGACCAGTTCAATGCAAAGACCAATATTCAAGAAGACAAACTCAACGACATCAGTCGTCTTGTAGAGAGCTATAGTGGCATTGCTATTGCCCCCAACCAACCAATCATTGGCGACAATGTCTTCACGCAAGTGGCTGGCGTACATGCCGACGGCGACCAAAAAGGAGGGCTCTATCATAATCCCTTGGTGCCGGAACGCTTTGGACGCAAGCGTGAATATGCTATGGGGAAGACCAGCGGACGGGCTAATATAGCTCGCAACCTGCAGGAACTCGGTCTGGAACTGACACCAGAGCAGACGCAGCGAGTCACGAAGCGTATCACTGAGTTAGGTGATCGCAAAGAGGTGGTGACGCAAGATGACCTGCCTTTCATCGTCAGCGATGTGTTGAAGCACGATGTAGCCGAAGACAAGGTAAGGCTTGTGAGTTATCAGGTGTCTTTGGCCTACGGTCTAAAGCCTCTTGCCAACGTGAAGATTGAAATCAACGGCGTACAATATGAAGGTCACTCCTCAGGCGACGGACAGTATGATGCCTTCGTGAAGGCTATGAGGAAAATATACAAGGAATATCTCGATCGCACCTTCCCCTTGCTTGAGAACTACGCCGTTTCCATCCCCCCAGGTGGCCGTACGGATGCCCTCGTCCAGACGGTCATCACTTGGCGACGCGAAGATGGCAGACAACTGCGTACTCGTGGCCTTGATGCCGACCAGACGGAAGCCGCCATCAAAGCCACCATTAAAATGCTCAATGTGATAGAGCAATAAAAAAAGTAAAAACTGGCCGAATGTGCAAAAAGTTTCGTAATTTTGCATCCAGTTACGGCAATGTAGAACACATATAACAACTGTCGAGCACAATGAAACTGAAGATAGCCGTTCTTTCGGGCGACGGTATTGGTCCCGAAATCATGGAACAAGGAGTGGCTGTAATGAATGCCATTGCCCAAAAATTTGGACATGAGTTCGAGTATGAAGCTGCCCTCTGTGGCGCTCACGCCATCGATGCTATGGGCGACCCATATCCTGACACTACCCACGACATCTGCATGCGTGCCGATGCAGTGCTCTTTGCTGCCGTCGGTGACTTGAAGTACGACAACAACCCCAACGCTAAGGTTCGTCCAGAGATGGGATTGCTTGCTATGCGCAAGAAACTGGGGCTTTATGCCAATGTGCGTCCTGTGACTACCTTCCCTTGTTTGCTCCACAAATCGCCCTTGAAGGATGAGCTTATTAGTGGTGCTGACTTTGTGGTGATTCGCGAGTTGACAGGCGGTATGTACTTTGGCGAGAAACATCAGGACAACGATATGGCCTATGATACTGACATCTATACTCGTCCTGAGATAGAACGCATCTTGAAAGTAGGCTTCGAATACGCCCAGAAACGTAAGAAGCACTTGACAGTTGTAGACAAGGCCAACGTTCTTGCATCGAGCCGATTGTGGCGTCAGGTTGCCAAAGAGATGGAGCCTCAATATCCTGATGTGACGACTGACTATATGTTTATTGATAATGCTTCCATGCGTGTGTTGACGGAGCCGCGTTTCTTTGATGTGATTGTCACAGAGAACACCTTCGGTGACATTTTGACCGACGAGACATCTTGTATTACTGGTTCTATGGGGTTACAGCCCTCGTCGAGCTTAGGTGAGCATACGCCGCTCTTCGAGCCTGTTCATGGTTCCTGGCCACAGGCCGCAGGCAAGAATCTCGCCAACCCGATAGCACAGATTCTCTCGGCAGCAATGTTGCTTGAACATTTCGGTCTGAACGAGGAGGGAGCATTGGTTAGAAAGGCTGTTGATGCCTCGCTGCAGGAGAACGTGAGGACACCAGAGATTCAGGTTGAAGGTGGGGAGGAATATGGAACGAAGGAAGTAGGTGCATGGATTGTAGACTATATCGCAAAAGCATAATTCTTTTAGTTTTTTGGTGTCTCGTCCCTTCGATGATATGGGGACAGACATCGTGGCGCGATTCACTTGCATCGCTCAATCGCGCTATTGCCCTTTCGCCTCGTTCCACAGATTTGCGGCTCAAGAAGGCTGCGGTCAATATTGAGTTGGGACAATGGGATTATGCTGTGGATGAATATGGTCGGGTGCTCGATATTGACCCAGATTGTCTGGCAGCGCTCTATTTCCGTGCCTATGCCCACACCCATCTGCGCCATCTTGATATGGCTCGCAACGACTACGAGCGATTTCTCAGTTTGGCGCCTCGTCATTTCGAAGCCCGTTTGGGATTGGCTATGGTGAAGCGACAGTTAGGACGCCAGCAAGAAACGCTGGACGAACTTAACTTATTGGTTCAGCAGCATCCTGATTCAGCTTTGGCCTATGCGGCTCGTGCTGGCTATGAAACAGAGATAAAGCAATACGAGACAGCTCTCTTCGACTGGGATGAGGCGCTGCAGCGCCGTCCGAAAAGTGCAGATTTTGTGGTTTCTAAGGTTGACATATTGTTAAGCATGAACCGCAATGATGAAGCCTGGGCAGAGCTGGAAGCAGCTATGAAAAGGGGCATACCCAGGGCGTCCCTGAAAGACTGGATTGACCGTTGTAAGTAATAACATACATCAAGAAAACGCTATGAACTACGAAGAAAAATTAGAGGCACGTGAAGGCATCAATGGCCCAAGTGAGCTGTTACCTATTGGTACATTATACAAGAAACTTATTGATCGTAAATATCATCAAGTAGTAGAGGTGCGTCGCGATCTGACGGACAGCATCGTGTTTAGTGAGGCTCTCAAGGCTGATTCGGATATGATGGCTACGTTTACGCATCCTCATCAGCTGCATTTCAAGACGCAGATAAGGGAAGACCACGTGATTGAATTGGAATTGGAGACGGGCAATTTTCAGACCTATCACCAGCTGCTCACGCATAATCCTGCTGTGGTGGCCAGCAAGAACTATATAGAAACGGTGGTCGAGCTGATGGCTAATATGCTGAAGGAATTGCATTCTATGGGTGTCTATCAATGTTGTTTGGCTCCGCAGTTCCTTATTGTTCGCAAGGGAGACGATAAGCCGATGTTGTTCCTGCATGGCTCTTTCTATAAGGGAATGAACGACAAGAGCATGCTATACAAAGGATTTGAGGACTATGTGGCACCCGAAGTGATGGCCAACAAGGAATTTGATGAGCGAGCCGATGTCTACGCCTTGGGTAAGCTCATCCAGCGTCTATATGCCGACGGCAGTATGAGTTTTGACTTCAAACAAGCTGTGGCTATGGCCACCAACGAAGATCCGGAACAACGTTTCGCCACTATTGACCTGATGTTGGATGCTATCAACAAGAAACGCAGCATGCGTCGTTCGGTTATGGCTTTAGTAGGTGCATTGCTGATTGGAGGGCTTTGTATAGGCCTTTATATGGATTTGATGCCAGAACCTGTTGATGTGGAGTTTGTGAAGCCCGCTATTGAGGAGACTATCGATCCCTACGAGGTGGGTCTCACTCCTGCCGAAATGGGACTCGATGATAATGATACAATCTATATGGATGAGGGACAGCGTTTTGAGCAGGAAGAACTGGATAAGGAGATAGAACGCATATTCCGTCGGCACTTTGCTCGTGAGGCTGAAGGTGTACTTTCCAAAATCTACAGCAAGGAGAACATGAATTCGAGCGAGCAGGCTTTCATCAATTCAGGTAATGCCATGATGGATGAGTTGTATCGTAAGCGTGACGAATTGGCTACGCAGTCGGGTATGCCTGCAGAGAAGGCTAACGAGATTGCTACCGAGATTATCAATAAACTGAGAGAAGAAAAACAAAAGAACCTGAAGTCTTTTGGCTATCAGCCCAATAAAAAGGTTGATAGCGAAGATTAATAGTCTAAAAAGATTTACATAAAAATGAGAAGTAGAACAGCAAACTGGTTTGAATGCAAGATCCGTTATGAGAAGACAATGGAGGACGGAATGCAAAAGAAGGTTACAGAAAGCTATACCGTTGATGCTTTGAGCTTTACAGAGGCTGAACAGCGCATCATGGAAGAGATGTCATCGTATATCAGTGGTGAATTTGAAGTAGCTGATATCAAGAAAGCAACTTATAAGGAGATATTCTTTGATGACTCTGAACAGGCCGACCGCTGGTATAAGGCCAAGCTACAGTTTATTACCATCGATGAGAAGACGGAAAAGGAGAAACGTTCCAATGTGAACTATCTGGTACAGGCAGGTTCGCTGAACAGGGCTGTGAAGAATATCGATGAAGTAATGGGTGGTACGATGATTGACTATGTCATCGCTGCTGTGGCCGAGACAACCCTCATGGATGTCTTTGTTTACAAGCAGAAAGAGGAGCAGGATAAACCTGAGTACGAACAGTAAGTATGTATGACGTAAAGAAAAATCTTCATGAGGTGTACGCTTCGCTACGCGAGGGCGTGCGCCTCGTGGCTATCAGTAAGTATCATCCTTCCGAATATATTATGGCTGCCTACGAAGAGGGACAGCGTGTGTTTGGTGAGAGCCATGAGCAAGAAATACGTGAGAAACACGAGGCGTTGCCAAAGGATATCGAGTGGCATTTCATTGGTCATCTCCAAACGAACAAGGTGAAGTATATCGTGCCCTATATCTCGATGATTGAGGCTGTTGACTCTGAGAAATTATTGCGCGAAATAGAGAAGCAGGCAGCCAAACAAGATAGGGTAGTGAAGGTTTTACTTGAACTACACATCGCCGAAGAAGCAACCAAATATGGCCTCACACTGGATGATTGTCGCAAGTTACTCAGTGAAGGAGTGTGGCGTCAGATGTCTCACGTAAAAATTTGTGGTCTCATGATGATGGCCTCCAATACCGACGACGAGGCGCAGATTGTTAGCGAGTTCCAGACTGCCGAGCGTTTCTATGATGAAGTAAAATCCACCTATTTCGCTGATGATCCTACTTTCTGTGAGCGTTCCTGGGGAATGAGCGATGACTACCTGTTAGCTCAGCAACATGGTAGCAGTATGGTGCGTATAGGTACTCGTATTTTCGGCCCCCGTATCTACTGATAAAATAATTCTAATCCATCAATTAATTCTGTGGCAACACCTATATATATAATAGAAGAGGTAAAGTTGCGACGCAACTTGCAATTAATTGCAGACGTTGCTCGTAGCGCAGATGTGGAGATTATTCTTGCGTTTAAGGCGTTTGCTTTGTGGAAAACCTTTCCCATCTTCCGTGAGTATATACATGCTACGACAGCCAGTTCGCTGGGCGAGGCACGTTTGGCCTTTGAGGAGTTTGGTGCTCCTGCCCATACGTATTCACCTGCCTATACAGACGATGAAATAGAAGAGATAGTAAGGTGCAGCAGTCACCTGACTTTTAATTCGCTGAGCCAGTACGAACGTTATCATCAAAAGGCTGCCAGTTGTAGTATAGGATTACGTGTCAATCCTGAATACAGCGAGGTGGGGACCTTGCTCTATAATCCCTGCTCACCAGGAACTCGATTTGGTGTGAATAGCGATCAGCTTCCAGAGAAGTTGCCTGACGATATTGAAGGTTTTCATTGTCATTGCCACTGTGAGAGTGGGGCAGACGTTTTGGAGCGAACTTTAGTGCATATTGAAGAGAAGTTTGCCAAATGGTTTCCACAATTGAAGTGGCTCAATCTGGGAGGCGGTCACCTTATGACCCGCAGAGACTATGAAATTCCTCGACTTATCAATATTTTAAAAGGGTTGCACGAACGATATCCTTGGCTGAAGATTATTCTCGAACCAGGCAGTGCCTTTGCTTGGCAGACCGGACCACTGGTGAGTCATGTGGTGGATATAGTGGAAGACCACGGGATAAAGACAGCTGTGCTTGACGTAAGTTTCACTTGTCACATGCCTGACTGTCTCGAAATGCCATATCATCCGGAAGTAAGAGATGCAGAGGTCGTTGCGGATACAGATCATTCACAATTCGTGTATCGTCTTGGTGGTAATAGTTGCCTGAGCGGTGATTTTATGTCATCATGGCGCTTTTCACATGAGCTAAAAGTAGGTGATGAGGTGATTTTTGAGGACATGATTCATTATACAACAGTAAAGACTTGTATGTTCAATGGTATTACTCACCCTTCAATTGGTATGCTGCATGAGGATGGAAGTCTGGAGATATTGAGACGTTTTGATTACGTAGATTATAAAAACAGGATGGATTAAAAACTTTTTTCAAAAAAAAATGAGAAAAGTTTTGGCGGTTCGGAAAAAAGTAGTACCTTTGCACCCGCAATCAAGAGAGATGCACATCAGCTGAAAATGATGTTACTGCGGAAATAGCTCAGTTGGTAGAGCACAACCTTGCCAAGGTTGGGGTCGCGGGTCCGAGTCCCGTTTTCCGCTCAGCATTTTGAAACAAGAGAACGTCGGGAAGTGGTTCCCTTCGAAAAATGCCCAGGTGGCGGAATTGGTAGACGCGCACGTTTCAGGTGCGTGTGCCGCGAGGCGTGCAGGTTCGAGTCCTGTTCTGGGCACTCTTTTTTCAACATGTCCTTCATGTTGGAGAGGTGGCGGAATTGGTAGACGCGCTACTTTGAGGGGGTAGTGTCAATTGCGACGTGGGAGTTCGAGTCTCCTCCTCTTCACTTTCTTTTTTTCTTATTGCGGAAATAGCTCAGTTGGTAGAGCACAACCTTGCCAAGGTTGGGGTCGCGGGTCCGAGTCCCGTTTTCCGCTCTTCAAATCAACATCTTTAAAATATAAAAACAAAGGACTGACTTCCAGTTTTTGTGAATTGTGATTTCATTTGTTTTTAGATTTTTGCTAAACAGAAAAACAATTTTATTCTAATGAATTTATATATTAGGTATTTTGACAGTGAAACACTGGTTAGTACGGCAGATGAGGCCATTGACTTCTTAAGTAGTATTGACGAGATTGGTATGAATCCCGTGCTTGAGGCCGACATCCGTGACTATGCTGCCAGCGATGTGTTGTTCCCCAAGCGTTATAAGATTCGCCCTCGTGTTTATTTTATTATTATTAAGACGGAGGCAGCCACCATGCTTGACTTTAAGGAGAAACGTGCTTTGCGTCCTGGAGTTGCAAGTGTGGAAAAGAATCGTGCAACCGCGCCCATTTTCCTAAAATTGAATGAGATTCGCGAGGGATGGTATGAAGGTATCGTGGATTTTAAGCGTGTGGTGATGATGCCTGGTACGGGTAAATTCCAGTATCGTGATACACGGTTTGCTGCTCAGGTGAAGGCTAATTCTGGTATCGATTGTTATAATCGTATTGTTGACCATCTACGTCAGCGTGTTGACGAACGTAGTCAGTTCCCTTCTGCCAAAGGCAAGAATTTCAAGTTCCGCTATCTTGGTTTGGCCAAGTAAAAGTGTGATAAAAGGAGGATTGGGAGATGAACAAGGTAATGCTGATAGGCAATGTAGGTACAGAACCAGAAGTACGCTACGTGGATCAAGGTGTAGCTGTGGCTCGTTTTCGTTTTGCTACAACAGAGAAGGGCTACACTCTTCAGAACGGCACTCAGGTACCAGATCGTACAGATTGGCACAATGTGATATTATGGCGTAAACTGGCTGAGATTGTTGAGAAATACGTACATAAAGGTGATAAGCTCTACATTGAGGGTCGCATCCGCTATACCATGTATGACAATAAACAGGGGCAGCGGCAATATGTTACCGAGATATGGGCAGACAACATGGAGATGCTAACTCCTAAGTCTGCTCCCGCCACAGACTAAACAAATGGACTATTTTCTACAAGTATTATCTGAGGTGCAATTCTATGCGCCAACCTCAGGAGCTATTTTTGCTATCGTTCTTGCAGCTGTGCTATTATTGGCTTCAGGATTTGCTTCTGGCTCAGAGATTGCTTTCTTTTCATTGTCACCAAATGACTTGAGTGAACTTGATCCTGAGCGCAACGATGCCGATGAAAAGATTGTAAAGTTGCTTGATGACTCAGAAAGGACGCTGGCCACGATTCTTATTACCAACAATCTGGTGAACGTGACCATCATCATGCTTTGCAATTATTTTTTTGCTCATGTGGTGGACTTCGGCGTGGCTTACTGGCTGGAGTTCCTTGTCATTACAGTTCTTCTTACCTTTATTTTACTGCTCTTTGGTGAAATAATGCCAAAGGTCTATTGCGGTCAGCATGCTCTTGCTGTATGTAGGATGTTTTCTGGCAGTTTTCTTTTCTTGCGCAAGCTTTTCTACCCGTTGGCAACGATATTGATTCGTTCTGGCATTTTGGCAGAGAAAGTCGTTCAGAAAGAGAACCATGTGCTGAGTGTGGACGATTTGGAGCAGGCACTTGAACTGACAGACAAGACAGAACTGAAAGAAGAACAGAACATGCTTGAAGGGATTGTGCGTTTTGGCGATGAGACTGCAAAAGAGGTGATGACAAGCCGTCAGGATGTTGTAGATTTGGATTTCCGTTCCAGTTTTCCAGAGGTCTTGAAAAGTATTGTGGAGAACAACTATTCGCGCATACCTGTCTATCAGGATTCCATTGATAATATACGTGGTATCCTCTATATCAAAGACTTATTGCCTCATTTGGGAAAACCGTCAAACTTCCGTTGGCAGTCACTTATCCGTCCTCCCTATTTTGTGCCTGAGACGAAGAAAATTGACGACTTGTTGCGTGATTTCCAGGAGAACAAAGTGCATATTGCTATCGTGGTTGATGAATTTGGTGGAACCAGCGGTATTGTGACGTTGGAGGACATCTTAGAGGAAATCGTGGGTGAAATCAATGACGAATACGATGATGAGGAACGTACCTATGTGCGTGTGAATGCCAATACCTATGTGTTTGAAGGCAAGACGCTATTAAGTGATTTCTATCGAATCTTGAACCTTGATGATGACATCTTTGAAGAGGTAGAAGGCGAGGCCGACTCTTTGGCAGGCTTGCTGCTGGAACTGAAGGGTGACTTCCCTAAATTACATGAACGTATAGAATACCGCAACTTCAAGTTCGAAATCATGGAACTTGATGGTCATCGCATCTCTAAAATTAAAGTAGTGGTGGGTAAGGAGGAAGAGGCTGTAAACGAATAGCGACTTATTGTTCAAAACGATTCCACCCTACTGCTCTGTACCACTCAAAATTCTTCAGGCCATCATTATACAGAAAATAGTGGGAGAAATTGTATTCTGGTTTGCTAACGAACATGCTCACGCCACCGAAAGTGTTTTCATTGAAAATGAAACTATTGCTTGACATGTTTTTGTTTAACTCACTATAGATACTCAACCATTTGTTTGACATGCGACGATAGGGAACTGCCTTTTCAAATGAGCGTCGCCAAGTAGCGAAGTCTTCCGCTGTTGTGTTCTTTTCCATCAAACACGACATATCGTACATCACAGGTAAATCCAAGCAGAAATAAAAGGGAACACCCTGGAAAGTAAACTCGTTAGGGGCTTTCAACAGAATGCGGGTGGCATCAGCTAATTCTCCAACATAACGCATATCGATAACTGACATCGGTAAGCTATTTCGTGATAGATATATCGTATCACTTTCTTTAGGATATTCTTTCAGATAATGATCGTAGTAGTCGTCAATAATCTGGCGATAGAAATCATTACTTTTTAGAAACAGGTCTTTGGTAATAGTTTGATAAGGAGCACCATAAGCAGGAATCTCTGCTGGCGAACCGATAAGATAATCAGTGACATTACGTAGTTCATAGGCTGCTTCTATAGACATCATGCAACAACAGTCGCCCATGATGAATTTGAACTTCGGCAGGCCGTGCAGTGCGCTTCGCACTTGTGTGATGTTCATCCACTTGGCTCCAAAGTCAGTCTCTGAGTTTTTCCCATTATCAGGGCCGTAGGCTTTAAACGGGCGGGCTTGGGCAATCGTATCTTTTGTGACAAGCCATCCCGTACAATGTCCCCACAATACAAGTCCGTATTCCTTTGATGGATAAAGCTCTTCAATCTCTTTGATGATATTGTGCATTTGTTGGGGATCGGACGCCAGGAAGTCTTCCTTGTACTGCATGATAGTATCAACTCTTCCTTCCTTGAATTCTATGATATAAGGTTTGGTAATGGTTGAAGCTTTGTCAACAAATGCCACCAATCGGTCGGAAGAAGCAAGTCCTGTAGAACCACTTTGCATTTCATTAAGATCAAAGTTGACGAAACTGTTCAGTGAGTTTTCGCCAGAGACATAGGCGATAACGGTGCGTTCATTCATGATAGGAGTGTTCTCTGATTCAGAATTATTCTCGCATGACAAGAGTGAACATATACTAATGATAATTGGCAACAATTTTTTCATTTCAATAATAATTTTCTGCAAAGATACGCTTTTTTGCTCAATTTTCAGTATCTTTGCATTTTAAAAAATGAAATGGATGATAAAAATTAGCATATTGACCGCCATTTTATGGCTGTTCTCTCTTCAAATAAGTGCTCAGGACAATCCTTTTCTACAATGTGAGGATACCTGTGAGCATGTTCACGGCATTGATTTGAGTCACTATCAAGGTGATGTGTTCTGGGAAACTGTGGGCGAGAATACTAAAATGACCTATGTCTATTTGAAGGCCACTGAAGGTGGTGACCGTATAGACAGTCGCTATGAGCGCAATATAGACTTGGCACATCGTTATGGACTAAAAGTGGGCTCATATCATTTCTTCCGTCCGAAAACGCCGTTGACTCTTCAATTGGAGAACTTTAAGAAGCAGTGTCTGCCTGGGGAACAGGACTTGGTGCCGATGCTTGATGTAGAGACAACAGCTGGACTTGAGGCATCTGCTTTCTGTGATTCTCTTTATAAGTTTCTCTCTCTTATGGAAGAGACTTATCACCAGAAACCTCTTGTTTATACTGGACGCAATTTTTATAATAAGTATCTACAAGGCATGATTGATGAATATTGTATAATGATTGCCTTATATACTGACGAAGAGCCTATCTTGGACGATGGCCGTGATGTCACCATGTGGCAGTACACGGGTAAGGGACGTATTGTAGGCGTTAATGGCTTTGTGGATAAAAGCCGTTTTATGGGTCGTCATGGTCTTCGTGAGATACGTTATCGTCATTAACTTTATATTCTATTGTAATGGCTATTATCAGATGCCCGGAATGCGGTCATGACGTAAGCGACCGCGCCAAGACCTGCCCACATTGCGGTGTTGAGATTGCAGGTCAGATTATTACTTGTCCAGATTGTGGAGAAGTTGTTTTCAAGGATGCCGCAGAATGTTATAATTGTCACTGCTCAATCAATGGGGCAGGATTGACTTATCAGCGCCGACCAATGAGGCATAATATAAAGAAGGATAAACCCTTCCCAACCCCATTGGTAAGCGAACAGCCAAAGCAGGTTTTAAATGAGAAACCAAAGCCTGTGGCCGCTGAGGAGAAAAAAGCTGTGGTTGCTGAAGAGAAAAATCCTATTGCCGCTGAGGAGAAAAAACCTGTGGCTGCGGAGGAAAAAAAGCCTGTAGTCTCGGAGGAAAAGAAGTCGGTTGTTGTAGAGGAACAAAAGCCAGTCGTTACCGATAATGGTAAGCCCGCCGTTGTTGAGGAGGCCTCTTCCACAGATAGTGAGGAAACACCTAAGGTAAAGCGAACCAGCTCTGTTTGGGTTGTCTCTTTGGTGGTTGCTATGCTTGTTGTGTTGTTTGGCCTCTATTTTTATCAGCATCAAGAGCAGAAAAACGAAATGCAGGCCTACCAGAATGCAAAAGAGTTAAATCAGGAAGTCATCCTGCAGAACTATCTCGCCGTCTATCCAAACGCTCCACAGGTTCATCGTGATTCGGTTCAGCTTATGTTGGACGAATTCAAGAAAGTGGAGATGGAGTGGGAAAATGCCTTCAATGGTAAATCGAGTGACTTATTGGAGCAATTTGTTGATAAGCACCCTAATCATGCTAACGTGAGTTTAGCCAATCAAATGATTGACTCGCTTGATTGGGTAGAAGCGTTGAATGCCAATACAGCTGACGCTTTCAAGCACTATATTGATAAACATCCAAATAGTGAGCATGTGGCCGAGGCACGTGAACAGTTTGAGCAGTTGGATGAAATACGTGTGTCGCCTCAAGAATTTAATATGCTCATGGGGCTCTTCCGCACACATTTTGACGCTTTGACGCAAGAGGATGAGGCAAAGCTGAAATCGACGATTACTCCTCAGTTGGAATGGTACATGTCTAAGAAAAAGGCCACTCCTGCCGATGCGGTGCGCTATATGCGCTTGCTCTATGACCCCAAAGATGTTGAAATGGTCAACTTCACCATCTCTAATGATGTTAGAGTGGTGAAGCAACCTATTGGCAATTCTGGCGATCATGCCTTCGCTGTTGTTTTTGGCGTTGATCGCCATATTGATAGACGTGATAAGAGCTTAGAGCGTTTCAGTCGTTTCAAGGTCACAGCTCGTGTCAACTCTTCTGGCAAGATCGTGTCGTTTAATATGCACAAGGTGAAATAGCTCAGAACTCTGAGGTGAAGTGGAACTGGATATGCTTGAAGTCTTGCTGCGCCATACTGAGGACGTAGCCTGAATCGGCAAGAAATACATCACGGCCTTCTTTGTCTTTGGCCATGTATTGGAACTTGCGCTTCTTGAAGGCATCCAGTTCCTCTTGGTCATCGCTGGAAATCCAGCAGGCTTTGTAAAGGTGGACAGGTTCCCAACGGCACTTGGCGTTGTATTCATTCTCTAAGCGGTACTGGATGACCTCGAACTGCAACTGACCAACTGTGCCAATAATCTTGCGGTTGTTAAACTGGTTTACAAAGAGCTGAGCTACACCCTCATCCATCAATTGGTCGATTCCTTTTTGCAGCTGCTTTGCTTTCATTGGATCATCGTTCTCGATGTACTTGAACAGCTCAGGCGAGAAGGACGGAAGACCACGGAAGTGTAATTGCTCGCCCTCGGTTATTGTGTCGCCAATTTTGAAGATTCCGCCGGTGTCGGGCAGGCCGACAATGTCGCCTGGCCAAGCTTCATCAATGGTGCTCTTGCGTTGAGCCATAAACTGCGTCGGGGAGGTGAAACGCATAGTCTTTCCTTGACGAACATGCAGGTATGGCTGATTTCGTTGGAACTTGCCCGAACAGACCTTGCAGAAAGCAATGCACGACCGGTGGTTTGGATCGATGTTTGCTGTGATTTTGAAGATGAAACCCGTGAACTTGGACTCCTCTGGTTCCACGTCGCGTTCTTCTGCTTTTGTGGGGCGAGGCGAAGGGGCAATTTCTACAAAGCAGTTCAGCAACTCTTGAACGCCGAAATTGTTAAGTGCGGAGCCAAAAAACACCGGGGCCACCTCAGCTTGACGGTAAGTCTCAATATCGAACTCTGGGTAGACACCATCAATTAACTCCAGGTCTTCGCGTAGCTTCTCTGCGTCCTGCTCTCCTACTTTGCTGTCTAATTCCTCGCTGTCGATGCTAACTTCCACCTTCTCTGTGACACGTTGCTTATCTGGAGTAAAGAGATCGAGCTTCTGCTCGTAGATGTTGTATACACCCTTGAACTTCGCGCCCTGATTGATGGGCCAACTGAGTGGCCGAACTTTGATTTCTAATTCCTGTTCCAGCTCGTCCAAGAGGTCGAATGGGTCGCGTCCTTCACGATCCATCTTGTTGATGAAGATAATGACTGGAGTCTTTCTCATGCGACAGACGGTCATAAGTTTGCGCGTCTGTGTCTCCACACCTTTTGCACCATCTACCACAATAATGGCAGAGTCCACAGCAGTCAGCGTTCGGAAAGTATCTTCAGCGAAATCTTGGTGACCGGGTGTGTCAAGAATGTTCACCTTATATTCTATATCCTTGCCCTCAGGCGTATAATCAAACTCCATCACCGACGTGCTGACCGAAATACCACGTTGTTTCTCGATGTCCATCCAGTCGCTGGTGGCAGTCTTCTTTATCTTGTTGTTCTTCACTGCACCAGCCACCTGTATCTGTCCGCCGAAAAGTAGGAATTTCTCGGTCAGGGTGGTTTTACCAGCATCTGGATGCGAAATGATGGCGAATGTCCGCCTGCGTTCTATCTCTTGGTTCATTTTTTACGATTGTAAGGAACTATTACGCCATTTTGGCTATGCACTCTGCAAGGCTCTCCTCCCAATAAGGCACCTCAATGCCGTAGGTCTGCTTGATTTTTGTCTTGTCGAGGACAGAGTAGTGCGGACGATGGGCGGGTGTAGGATACTCGGCGGTGTGAAGGGGACGTACGTGGCAGTTGGTGATGCCTGCGATGCGGTGGATGGCTTTAGTGAAGTCATACCAGGAGATGACACCCTCATTTGAGAAATGGTAGATGCCTGGCACGACACCTTTTTCAATGGCAGCGAAGATGGCAACAGCCAGATCACGAGCATAGGTCGGTGTTCCTATTTGGTCGAAGATAACCCCTAACTCGTTTTTTTCCTTACCTAAGCGGATCATCGTCTTCACAAAATTATTGCCGAAAGTACTATAGAGCCATGCTGTACGGATAATCATCGTATGCTGGCAGAGTTTCGTAACGGCCAGTTCTCCTGCCAATTTAGTAGAGCCATAGACGCTGTCAGGACAAGGAGTGTCAGTTTCCACGTAAGGAGTATGCTTCGTTCCATCGAACACGTAGTCAGTAGAGACTTGTATGAGCCAACCTCCACGCTTCTCCACAGCCATAGCCAGATAGGCTGGAGCCTCAGTGTTCAGTGCTGTACAGAGTTGGTTATCGCTCTCCGCCTTGTCAACTGCCGTGTAGGCTGCACAATTTACAATACCGTCAATGTTATGTTCGCTGACGAACGCCTCGATTGCGTCCTGGTTGGTGATGTCCAGTTCTTGTACGTCCGTATTAAAATAGGTGTGATGTGGGTGCTCCTGTTCCAACAGTTGCATCTCGTTACCCAATTGGCCGTTACAGCCAGTAATCAATATGTTCATTTCATTCAAATTTTAGTCCTTCTTCTTTGTCTTTCTTGTAATAGTCACTCAGCATTCCCAGGAAAGTTGAAACCTCCTTGACAGCATGCTGTGTGTTAGGTGTGACCTCCTTCTTTTGCAAACGAAGCATCATCACGCCATAGAGCAGGTTCAAACAAGTCTCTATCTCATTTTCTTCTTTCCGTGCACCACGGTTGCGCAGCTCCACGATGAAAGGTAATACCTTGTAATAGGCAGAATTGTAAAAAGGGAACTTCGGCGAACTGAGTAGTTGCTGATGTAGCTCTATCAGCAGTTGCAGCGTCACTTGGTTGATTTGCAGGTGCCCCTGTTCTCGACAGCCCTCCTCGTTCATCATGCGGATAAGGTTACCATACCAGTCGGCTTCGTCTTCCTTCTGTTCATCAGTATAGTCGAAACGACTAATATACTCTCGCCTGATGCGTGGCAGCGAACAGCCAAAGGCCCGTATGGTATCCTCTATTTGCCACATATAGAGCAGATACTCTGCAATGTTTGTCTTGCGTAGTTCGTTGGCTATAAACATTTTCTTTCAGTTGCTTTTTTGTAGGATATGTCGTTTTGCGGCTGCAAAGGTACAAAAAAGTTGGGAATTAAGGCAAGGCCGTAGCCATTTATTTCCTTAATTCCCTCATTTTGCCTATTATAACCCCCGCATAGATAGGGAGATGCGATTTCGTCGGCGATCAATCTCCAGCACACGGACACGTACATGTTGATGCAATCGCACCACATCGTTAGGGTCTTTCACATACTTGTCGGCCAATTGTGATATATGTACCAGACCGTCTTGATGAACTCCCACGTCGACGAAGGCACCAAAGTTAGTGATGTTGGTCACAATACCTGGCAGTTCCATACCTTCCACCAAATCGTCGACGCTCTCTATACCATGAGCAAATTCAAACTCCTCTATCTGATCACGAGGGTCACGACCGGGTTTCTCCAATTCCTTCATGATATCAGTCAAGGTAGGCAGACCTGTATCTTCGGTCACATACCTTTTAATATCTATACGAGCTCGAAGTTCCTTTTGCTTTATCAGGTCGCTCACCGTGCATCCCTGATCCTTTGCCATCTGTTCCACGACGTGATAACTCTCAGGATGCACAGCACTATTGTCGAGCGGATTCTTTGCATCAGGAATACGCAGGAAACCTGCACATTGCAGGAATGCTGAAGGGCCAAGGCGCGGAACCTTCTTTAATTGTCCACGTGAAGTAAAGGCACCATTCTCGCGTCGATAGTCCATGATGTTTTTTGCCAATGTGGGCCCCAGACCGCTAACGTATTGCAGTAGATGGCTGGATGCAGTATTTAGGTTTACGCCAACTTGGTTGACACAACTCTCTACGGTTTGGTCCAGTTGCTTCTTCAGCTTGCTCTGATCCACATCGTGTTGGTACTGACCAACGCCAATGCTCTTTGGGTCTATCTTTACCAACTCTGCCAATGGATCCATCAGTCGTCGGCCTATTGAGACGGCACCGCGTACGGTGACATCTTCGTCAGGAAACTCATCACGAGCCACTTTGGAAGCAGAATATACAGAGGCTCCGTCCTCACTGACAACGAAGACGGGAAGTGTTCCCTTGGGTACCAATTCTTCCACAAAAGCCTTCGTCTCTCTTGATGCCGTTCCGTTGCCTATCCCAATTGCCTCGATATGGTACTGTTCAATCATCTGCTGCATGTGGACGGTGGCCTGCATGCGGCGATTTACAGGAGGGTGAGGGAAGATGGCTTCGTGATGAAGCAAGTTGCCTTGAGCATCGAGGCACACGACTTTACATCCAGTACGGAAGCCAGGGTCGATGCCCATAACGCGTTTTTGTCCCAATGGTGCGCTGAGAAGCAGTTGGCGAAGGTTTTCTGCGAACACTCGGATAGCTTCGTCATCGGCCTGTTCTTTGCTCAGATTGGCAAATTCCGTCTCGATGGACGGTTTCAGCAGTCGCTTGTAGCCGTCTTCTACGGCTTCTGCAACAAGTTGTCCGCAAGGTGTGTTACCATAGACGTAGTGTCGTTTGAGCCTTTCCACACAGTCTTCGTCATTGGGCGAGATGGAGAGGCGAAGAATGCCCTCGGCCTCGCCTCGGCGCATAGCCAATAGTCGATGACTTGAACAGCGTCGAAGTGGCTCCTGCCAGTCGAAATAGTCGCTAAACTTGGCAGCCTCGTCGCTTTCAGCTTTTGCCTTGACCACTTTAGAAGTGATAATCGCCTCGCGACGGAAAGCGCCTCGCACTTGCTGACGGCTACGTTCGTCCTCGCTTACCATTTCGGCAATGATATCCTGTGCGCCTTTTAGGGCTGTATCTACGTCAGCAACGTCACCTACAACAAAGGGTAGGGCAGCGTGTTCAGGATCACGTTCGCGTTGCAACAGCAGAATGGTAGCCAACGGCTCCAATCCTTGTTCGCGAGCCACTTGGGCACGAGTCCGACGCTTGGGCTTGTATGGAAGATAGATATCTTCGAGCTCTGTGGAGTCCCAACATTGGTCAATGCGTTTCTGCAGTTCGGGTGTCATCTTACCCAAATCTGTGATTGTCTTGATGACCGTCTCCTTGCGTTTGGATATTTCTTTCAGTCGTTCGTTTTGTTCGCTGATGGCTGCAATCTGCACCTCGTCCAGTCCACCGGTAGCTTCCTTGCGGTAGCGGGCAATGAAGGGAATGGTGCACCCTTCGTCTAACAGTTTGAGCGTGTTGGTGATGGCTTTCTCAGATAGTTTCAGATTCTCTGCAATCAGCCTTACAAAAATGTTCTTCTCCATTCTATGTATTGAAATTAAGTTCTATATTAGTTCCATGTATTCATTGTAACTGATAAATCGGCCTCCCATTGACTTTAGATGGGATGTCTCAAACTGGCAATCAATCAGAGTGCCACCTTGCTCCTGTAGATGTTGTGCCAACGCGATGAGTGCTATTTTCGACGCGTTGGGAACGAGCGAGAACATGCTCTCGCCAATGAATGCTTTATTGATTTGCACCCCATAGAGTCCACCTATCAGTTTCTCCTCTTGGTCCCGTGTCTCCACACTAAAGGCATAGCCCTCATCGTGCAAGTCTATATATGCCTCAACCATGTCAGGACCCAGCCAGGCGCCAGCTTCCTCGATGCGCAGCTGACTGCAATAGTTGATGACCCCTTCGAAGTCTTCGTTGAAGGTTACGTGATAGATTCCCTTGTTCTTTAATGTGCGCATAGAGTGGCTGATATGTATCTCGTTTGGGAAGATGACGAAACGCTCATGGGGACAGAACCACATGGGCTCTTCCTCCTCGTAGGGATACCAAGGGAAGATACCGTGGGAGTAGGCCAGTAACAAACGGTCTATACATAGGTCGCCGCCAATAGCAAGCAAGCCGTCTGGATCGGCCAGATAAGGGTCTGGAAACCAAATTCTATTATCTAATTGAAAGACCATTTTCTGTTGTATCTATAGTGATAGCTCCACCATCTTTCAGAGAGCCGAAAAGTATTTCGCGCATAAGCAGAGGCTTCAGTTGTTGAGCAATGACACGATCCATCTCTCGAGCCCCGTATTCACGGGTGAATCCTTTCTGTAGTAACCAGCCGAAGGCAGCATCAGAAAGCGTCATCATCACTTTTTTGGCGTTCAGTTTCTGTTGTAATTCACTCAACTTCTTGCGAAGGATAAGCGTAGCCATCTCCTTATCCATGTCTCGGAAGACGATTGTTCCAGAAAGTCTGTTAAGGAACTCAGGCTTGAATGTTTTCTTCACTTGACGGAGCATGGCCTCGCCACGAGATACGTTGCCCTGAAATCCTATAGCTGCCTGACCTGCATACTGGGCACCGGCATTAGAGGTCATAATCAGGACGACATTACGGAAATCGGCCTTGCGCCCCTTGTTGTCAGTTAGACGGGCGTAGTCCATCACCTGCAATAATATATTATATATATCGGTGTGAGCCTTCTCGATTTCGTCGAGCAATAACACGCAATTAGGGGTTTTGCGGATGGCATCGGTCAAAAGTCCACCGTCCTCATAACCAATATAACCTGCAGGCGAACCAATGAGTTTTGCCACAGTGTGTTTTTCAGTATACTCACTCATGTCAAAACGAACCAGTTCGATGCCCAATTCGAGTGCCAATACACGAGCGACTTCTGTTTTCCCCACACCTGTCGGACCAACAAATAATAGTGAAGCGATGGGCTTGTTCTCATCGGTCAGTCCAGCCTTAGACATCTGCACCGCCTCGACCACTTGTTGGATGGCCTCGTCCTGACCATATATCTTAGCTAATAGCTGCGAACTAAGCGAAGTAAGGCGCTCACTATCATCTTCCTTGATGGCCAGCGCATCCACCTTGCATGTCTTTGAAAGCACGTCGGCGATGAGTGATTTTGTAACAGTAGCGCCCCTTCTTACGTTCCCAGTGTTGGCTTCTAAAGAATTACTGGTTATGGTGCTCCCATCGGAATGTCCTTGGGGAGCTACTTCCAACGCAGCTCCCGCCTCATCGATGAGGTCAAGGGCCTTGTCAGGGAGAAAACGCTCGTTGATAAACTTGGCGCTGGCGTTGACGGCATATTCCAATGCTTCGTCCTCATAGGTCACCCCATGAAACTCTTCGTACTTGGGACGCAGTTGCTTGAGGATAGTGATAGTTTCTTGTATACTCGGCTCAAGAATGTCTATTTGCTGGAAACGGCGTACCAAACCTTTCGACTTGGAGAAATAGCGGTTGTACTCTTCATAGGTCGTTGAACCGATGAAGCGAATACGTCCACCTTCCAAGTAAGGCTTTATCATGTTGGACGCGTCCATTGAGCTTTCACCTACTGCTCCAGCACCAACAAGGTTATGTATCTCGTCTATGTAGACAATATTATTGGGCCCCTCTTGAACAATGCCTTCCATCACCTGTTTGATGCGGTTCTCAAAATCACCGCGATATTGTGTGCCGGCAATGAGCGTGCCTAAGTCCAGCAAATAGACGCGACTCCCCTTTAGCCTTTCAGGAACCTGTCCGCTTTCTATGCGCTTTACCAATCCCCATACGAGTGCCGTTTTGCCTACGCCAGGTTCTCCCACATGCAGGGGGTTATTCTTTTCACGACGGCATAGCACCTGAATGGTGCGTTCCAGTTCTTTCTCGCGACCGATGAGCGGATTTCTCTCTTCAAGGTGTTCGTTCATCAGCATCACTAACTTGCGCCAGGATGCTGGTCCCTTCTCTTCTTCGGGCGTATTCTCATCATCGTTATTATAGTCTAAATCATCTTCAATGATAGATTCAGTATCGTAATAGGTAATAAGTTCGCTCATGAACTGTTCGATTTCGGGGCCGACAGTTTTCTTTAGCAAATAGCAGGCCCAAGAGTCTTTCAGACCGAGCAATGCCTTGATAAGGTGGGTATTGTCAATCGACTGTGCGCTACTATAAATCACTTGAGCGTAGGCTTCGCTTAGGAGTTCGTTCATCTGTGTCGATGGCTTGGGTGACAATACTATATCATCTGGCACAGTTTCCATAGCTTGTAAATGAGCCTCCAGTTCGTTGGTCAGTTCAGTTATTGAACCGAATTCGTTCACGACGAAGGAGAACGTGCTATTGTTGGTCAAAGCATAGAGCAAGTGTTCCGGTGTGATAAACTCATGCCGGAAATTGGTAGCATATTTTGTGCTTGCGGAGAAGAGCAAGCTGGCACGTAGTGAATATTGGATTTCTGACATTAATTCTCTGCTTCAATTTTACTCGGGTTCATACGTCAGCCGGAGGGGGAAACCCTCACTTCGAGCCATCTGTGTCGCCTTTTGCACCTTCGAGACGGCAATGTCATAGGTGTATATGCCTACGACGGCTTTGTCGCTCTTGTGTACGGTCATCATTAAGGTCTCGGCATCAGTCCGGCTCTTGAAGAAAACCTCGGTGAGCACTCTTACGACAAACTCCATAGTAGTAAAGTCGTCGTTGTAAATGGTCACCTTGTAGCGTCGTGGCTCTTTCAAATTGGTGCGCTGTCGTTCGCGCAAAAATGTTTGTTCTTTTGCCATAGCACTGCAAAGGTAACACAAAAAAAGCTAACTTCGGTGGTTTCGAGTGAAATATTTATCAATAATTTTGCAGGCATGCAAAAAAATGATTATCTTTGCGCGTTCAATGGAGTGACTTGAAGCACTTTATAAACTTATATAATTTACACTTATTTAAAAACTATGTCAAACAACAAAGAGAAACTCTTCACCGAGTTTACCGCTCCTACCACCCAAGAGTGGCTGGACAAGATTCAGGTAGACTTGAAAGGAGCTGACTTCCAAAAGCGGCTCGTGTGGAGAACCAACGAAGGTTTTAATGTGCAGCCTTTCTATCGTCGCGAAGATTTGAAGGAGCTGAAGACGCCCGATGCTCTCCCTGGAGAGTTCCCATTCGTGCGTGGCAACAAGAAAGACTCTAATGAGTGGTATGTTCGTCAGAACATCAAGGTCGATGATCCAGTGGAGGCCAACAAGAAGGCTCTCGACATCCTCAACAAGGGTGTTGATTCTCTGGGCTTCCGCTTCGGTGGCAACATGGTCAGCGCAGAGTTCATCGAAACGTTGCTGAAGGACATCCGTCTGGATATCGTTGAGGTGAGCTACCGTACCTGTCCCCGTCATGCCCTCGAATTGGCAGAGATCCTGGTGAAGTATTTCGAGAAGCAGGGCTACGACAAGGAGAAGATTGTTGGCGGCGTGGGCTTCGATCCCATCGACAAGATGCTTCAGAAAGGCAAGGATACCACAGAAATGCTCACTGTGCTTCCAAAGATTGTCGAGACGCTGAAAGACTATCCCAACCTGCGTTGCGTGATGGTTCATAGCGATACACTCAACAATGCGGGTGCCTATATCGTGCAGGAATTGGGCTATGCACTGGCTTGGGGTAACGAATATCTGCAACAGCTTGTCGATGCAGGTGTCGATGTTGACCTTGCTGCCAGAAGCATCAAGTTCTACATGGGAATCTCAGAGAATTACTTTATGGAGATTGCCAAATTCCGTGCTGCCCGTCTGCTATGGGCTCAGATTGTGAAGCAGTATGAGCCGAAGTGTGACTGTGCCTGCAAGATGGTCATCAATGCTTCTACTTCAACGTATAATCAGACCGTTTTCGACAGCTACGTCAATCTGCTCCGTTCGCAGACCGAGGCAATGAGTGCTGCTCTCGGTGGTGTTCACTCGATGGTGGTTACCCCGTTTGATGCACCCTATGAGAAGGCTACTGACTTCAGCGAGCGTATTGCCCGCAACCAGCAGCTGCTCATCAAGGAGGAGGCTCACTTCGACCGTATCGTCGATGCTTCTGCCGGTTCTTACTACATCGAGCACTTGACAGATGCCTTGGCTCAGGAGGCTTGGAAGATATTCCTGAAGATCGAGGACGAGGGTGGATTCCTGGAGGCCTGCAAGAAGGGCATTGTCCAGGATGACATCAATGCCACCAACGTCAAGCGTCACGGCGACGCTGCCAAGCGTAAGGAGTTCATTCTCGGTACCAACCAGTTCCCCAACTTCACGGAGAAGAGCGAGGGCAAGCGCGCTGTTGCTGCTAAGGCTTGCTGTCATGGTGGTGAGTGCGAGGCTCCCTTCAAGAAGCTCGAGACCACTCGTCTGGCTGCTGATTTCGAGAATCTCCGCATCCATACCGAGGAAAAGAAGGTTCCTGTGGCATTCATGTTGACGATTGGTAATCTGGCTATGCGTCAGGCTCGCGCTCAGTTCTCTTGCAACTTCCTGGCTTGCGCTGGATATAAGGTGATTGATAACCTCGGATTCAAGACCGTTGAGGAGGGTGTTGATGCTGCGCTCGAGGCTAAGGCTGATATCGTAGTGATCTGCTCTTCGGACGATGAGTATGCTGAGTATGCTATCCCCGCTTTCAAGTACCTAAACGGCCGCGCTATGTTCGTAGTAGCTGGCGCTCCTGCTTGCATGGAAGACCTGAAGGCTGCTGGCATCGAGAACTTCGTCCACGTGAAGTGCAACGTGCTTGATACTTTGAAAGAATATAATCAGAAACTTGGTATTTAAAGAATAGGAGACTTGAATTATGCGTAAACAATTTAAAGATATTGATATCTATGCAGGCATCAAGGCTCAAGATGGTGCCAAGTGGATTAAAGACAATCATATTGAGGCCAACTGGAAGACCCCGGAGCACATCGAGGTTCGCCCAGTTTATACAAAAGAAGACCTCGAAGGTATGGAGCACCTCGACTTTAC
>Ga0326511_10000508_pt1 | contig 34263 bp, 30 predicted proteins | sample 0_2496_0518_D_FD_203701 | JGI IMG/M metagenome (GOLD analysis project Ga0326511, IMG submission 203701) | Bovine rumen microbial communities from UC Davis, California, United States - 0_2496_0518 | ecosystem: Host-associated > Mammals > Digestive system > Stomach > Rumen | place: USA...
GAGCCCTTCTACCTGTACGGGCGTTCCGGTTCCGGCAAGTCCCTCGTCGCCGACCGCATCGTAGCGGCCTTCAAGAACCTGAGAATCTTGAACATCGGCAAGCGCGACCAGGAACTCCCCGAGAAGCTCGAAAACTACGACATCATCATCTTCAAGAGCTTTAACCCGTTCGAAGAAAAAAGCAAGGCCAACGTCCACATCGCCATCGAAGACCGCCACAAATCCTCGCTCATCATTTCGGGCGACATCCGCCCCGAGGTAGCGCTCAACCGCACCGAAATCACGGACAAGATTACGCTTATCGTAGCGCTCCCCGACAGCATCTCTTCGGACGCCCTCTGCAACCTGCTCATGACGCAGGGCGATACCACCAGCGTCCACGTCCCCATTGGCCTCACCGTCACGAACGAAGAAAAGATCCAGTGGAACGAAGAAATCAAGAAGGTTGCGCTTTCCGATGATACGCTCCACATCATCGGCGAAATCGCGAAGACCTGCGACGAGAACAACATCTACGTTCCTATCCGCAAGTGGATTGCGCTCACGAACATCATCAAGGCGGCCGCCTTCTTCAACGGACGTAGCGAAACGCGCATTACCGATACATTCTTCTTGGGCACGCCCATCTGGGGCCGCACGATGACGAACACGACCATCATCGAAAGCTACAAGAACATCGTCCGCAACCGCATCCTCAAGGAAATCCCGGACATCATCAACAACCCTTACGATGCCGATGACCTGTTGCGCCGCGTCAAGCACATCTTGTTCACGAGCAATAATTTGTACGAAACCAAGATGTTCAACAACGAGCCCTGCATTTTGTACAAGATCAACATTGCCGGCGAACCCGCACCGCTCTATGTTCCGCTCCGCTATGTTGAAAGTGATGAAGATTTCAACCCGCTAAACGAACTCAAACAAGAAGAAAAACGCGTCCGCTGCAACTTCCACGGCACCTCCAGCTGCACAATTTCCATTGATTCCGCCATCAAGAGCATCGGGCTCCGCAACACTTATGCCCGTGGCCTGCAGGGCCAGCAAACCAAGCCGCAAGGCAAGTTCGAAGACTTCGGTACGCTCCCCACGTATATCCTCATGGAAAACGCTCCCGAAGTGATTGAACAGAAAAAGGCTCTCTTGGCAGATATCCGCGTCGAAATCCAGACGGCGGCCGAACACGAGACAAAGAACCTGCAGACGTTGCGCAACGTGTTCAACGACATCAAGGCTTCCAAGGACGACCTTTTCTGCCACAAGGAATTTTTCAAGAAGTCTCAGGAACAGGTCACCGAACTCTTCGAGTCGACCAAGACCATCATCAGCAAGATCAAGGAAGCCCACGAGCTCATCGCGAGCCAGAACACCTTCTAGCCGTTATAGGCCTTCAACGCTGTCGGGAATTTCACTACGCATCACGAGCAAGATTGAGTTCTGCCCGACGATGACGTATTTTTCACCGTTGATTTCCAGTTCAGTACTGTTGGAATGCAGGTAGAGCGCTTCGTCGCCCTCGTGCACCTGGAGCGGCACGTAGTTCACCTGGTTACCGCCATCTTCACGGAAAATCGCATCTGGATCCTGCGTCGCAGGGACTGGGTAACCGGGGCCAACGCGCATCACGATTCCCGTATGCACGGCGTTCCTCTCCTTGACACTGGGAGGCAAAAAGAGCCCGCTATCGGTCTTGTTGGACTCTTCGAGCGGCTTGATCAATACACGGTCACCAATTACGACAATATTTTTTAAAGGATCCATCATACCCTACAAGATAGAATTTATATTGGAAGGGAAATGCCGTATATCATCGCAACAATGTGGCTAGCCATTTTCGTCTTCTTGGCGGTCTACCTCGGACGAACCCCCAAAGGGAGGGGGTGGCGAAGCATTCTTTGGCATAGCCACAAGGTACGGCGGAATACCACCATCGCCCTTATCACGGCAGCCGTCATCGTTGCGACCTTCATCTTGTTGCCGTCCCCCTCGAGCAGCCACATCGAATCCAGGCCAATCTTCGAAGGGTACGCGCAATCCCTTGTCTTGGAACTCCAGGCCCAGGGCGCCATGGCCATCGATTCCACCTGCGACCTCGACGCCCCGCAACCGGAACTGGCGTACGTCCTCCCGACCATCATCGGCGTCTACAACGACATCGTACGCAAACCGACGACGCCCAGACTCGCCAGGCTCGACGACATCATCGTCATCTATTTCGACGGCTACAAGCAGTTCAAGAACCGCAGCATCAACATCGTCAAGGGCATCCAGAAAAAACTGGGACCGCGTTACGTTGTCCAGATTATCAACGGAGAAACCAGTCACGAGCTCAAGGTCGCCTACCGCGGCAAACTCTGGGACAACGAGCAGCTCTGCGGGCTCCCCGCGATGGAAGCAAGCATCCACGAGGGGGTCGACCCGGCGTTACTGATGTCCATCATACGGCACACGTCTTCTTTCGACTTCAACCACGAGGGCAGCAACCGCGAAAGGGGCTTGCTCGCCATCGAATCCGGTTACGGGCTCGAACAGATTTTCGCCGGTGCCCGCGAGCTCAAGGCTGTACTGGACAGCGCGCAGAATACGGAAGACGCCGTCGCCGCCTTCTACCCCCTCCGCGACATGCAGGGGCTGAACAGCGAATGGCGCAAGAACCCGTCAAGGAGCCGCTGGGTAGAAGAAGTCCTCGCCGACGTTCCCTTCTACCGCAACAACGGGCTTCAGATAACGAAGTAGATACAAAAAACGGCACCGCTTTCACGGCGCCGTCTTTAACGTCTAAAATATAAAAGGTTACACCTTGTCGAGGGCCTGCGTGAGGTCCGCGATGATGTCTTCGACGTTCTCGATACCGACGCTGAAGCGAATCAGGTCCGGAGCGACACCGGCTTCGATGAGCTGTTCGTCGCTGAGCTGGCGGTGCGTGTGACTTGCCGGATGCAGCACGCAGCTGCGGGCGTCGGCCACGTGGGTCACGATGCAGATCATCTTGAGGCTATCCATGAACTGGATGGACTTTTCACGACCGCCCTTGATGCCGAACGTGAGCACGCCGCACGGGAGGCCGCCCTTGAACTGCTTCTGGGCGAGTTCATAGTACTTGTCGCCTTCGAGGCCAGCGTAGTTGACCCAAGCGACCTTCGGATGGTTCTTGAGGAACTTGGCGCAAGCGAGAGCGTTTTCGCAGTGGCGCGGCATGCGAAGGTGAAGCGTTTCGAGACCGACGTTCAGGAGGAACGCATTCTGCGGAGACTGGATGGAACCGAAGTCGCGCATGAGCTGGGCAGTCGCCTTCGTGATGTAGGCTCCCTTGCCGAAAGCCTTCGTGTAGGCGAGACCGTGGTAGCTCGGATCCGGTTCGGTGAGGCCCTTGAAACGGTCGTGGTTCGCTTCCCAGTCGAAGTTGCCGCTATCCACGATGCAGCCACCCACAGCCATCGCGTGGCCGTCCATGTACTTGGTGGTGGAGTGCGTCACGATGTCAACGCCGAATTCAATCGGGCGGCAGAGAATCGGAGTCGGGAACGTGTTGTCCACAATCATCGGAACGCCGTGCTTGTGAGCGATGTCAGCAAAGCGCTTGAGGTCCAGAACCTTGCCGGCCGGGTTAGCGACCGTTTCGCCGAAGAAGCACTTGGTGTTCGGGCGGAAGGCCTTTTCAATTTCTTCGTCAGAGGCATCCTGGTCCACGAACGTGCATTCGATGCCGAGCTTCTTCATGGTAACGGAGAAGAGGTTGCTCGTGCCGCCGTAAATAGCAGAAGTGCTAATGAAGTGGTCACCGGATTCGCAGATGTTGAACACAGCGTAGAAGTTCGCAGCCTGACCGGAACTGGTGAGCATGGCCGCCACACCGCCTTCGAGAGCGGCAATCTTGGAAGCCACGGCGTCGTTGGTCGGGTTCTGCAGACGCGTGTAGAAGTAGCCCGAAGCCTTCAAGTCGAACAGGTCCGCCATGTCGTTGGTGGTTTCGTACTTGAAAGTGGTGCTCTGGTAGATGGGGAGGACGCGCGGTTCGCCGTTTTTCGGCTGCCAGCCGCCCTGGACGCATAAAGTTTCGGTATTAGCCATTTTTAGCCTCTTGTTAGTTTCAAATTCAAATATAGATAGCGAGCGACCCCGGAGCGCCCAACCTATTTCTTCGATAGGTAAATATAGAAAAAGCCTATCGCATGTCAATGCGTCTATGCAAATATTCGCATAGACAATTCTGATATCTAGCTATAGTTTTTTACTATAACCAGCTTTTCACTAAAATTCGCAATAAAAGCTATTTTTGCCTATAATGACTCCTTCGCGCAACAACATGGCCCTCTGGCACCTGCTCGCCGTCGTGACGGTCGCCTTCTGGGGCACAAGTTTCGTGAGCACGAAGGTGCTGTTGAACCACGGTTTTTCTGCCGTGCAGATTTTTACGATGCGTTTCGTGGTCACGTACCTGCTGTTGCTCGCCGCTTCTCACAAGCAGTTTCGCAGCAAGAACTGGAAGCACGAACTGATCCTGTTCATCTGCGGTATCACAGGTTGCACGCTCTACTTCTGGACCGAGAATACAGCGCTTTCGCTCGCGCCGTCGAGCAACGTCTCGCTTATCGTCTGCATCACACCGCTGCTCATCATGATCTTTGGCGGGCTTTTCTACAAGAGCGAACGGCTCGGCAAGCGGCAGATTCTCGGTTGCTTCATCACGTTCATCGGCATGGTACTCGTGGTGCTGAACGGGAAGTTCATCCTGAAGCTCTCCCCGCTCGGCGACTTCCTCGCCATCAGCGCCGCACTCGTGTGGACCATCTATTCGCTTGTCGTCCGCAAGCTCAACGGCGAGTATTCCACACTGTTCATCACGCGCAAGATTTTCTTCTACGGCGCGCTCACGTCTATCCCGGCGCTATTCATCGAAGCGGGCGGCAGCGTAGCGAAGGTGGCCGATATCCCGTGGCATAATTTCGCGGAACCCGTCGTGGCACTCAACTTCCTCTGCCTCACGGTTTTCTCGTCGCTGTTCGGCTACCTCGTATGGAACAAGGTGATGAAGCAGATCGGCACGGTTCTTGCCAGCAACTACCTCTACGCCATCCCGCTCGTCACCATCATTACCGCGGTCATCGCGCTTAGCGAGCGCATCACGCCAGTCGCCATCGCAGGCGCAGCAGCAACTGTTGCCGGCATGATCATCGCCGAGATGAAACGCAAACCTTAATTCTTAATGCAACGGATAGCGTAGGCAAAGTATCCGCGCATTATCGATTCCTTATCCAAATCGTACTGGTTCGAAAGAATCCATGCGTAGCGATTCATGTTGTCTTCGCCCCAGAAATAGGCCTTGGTTCCTTCACCGTCGTACTCGCCCGTGCTGGCGCGGTAACCGGCCGGCAAGGCAGAGAACCCGCTCGCGTTCGTGGCAACGACATTGTCACCGAAAATCGTATTTTCCCATTCGCCCACGGCACGCAACGAACCATTGTTGTCGCCGTACGTTTCCTTTGCCGCATTGGTCAGGTCGCGCCAATCGGATGCCTGCGGGATGGCCCAACCTTCAGGGCAAGCTTTGGCGGCATCGAATTCCTGGTAGAAGCGCCCATACTTCTCGCAATTCGCGAGGATATTATTCAAGCAGAACGTAGAATCGAGGGAAACGGAACCGTCGGTACTCTTGGAGAAGTTCAGGTTCTCGGCCATCCATGTCTTGCCACCGATAACGACCGTCTTGTAACTCTTGCCGTCACGCGGATCTTGCAAGGTTCCGTATTCCACATCCGGAGCAACGGACGCACTAGAAGCGGCAGAAGAACCGTTGCCCTCGAACACATAAGACAGCCCGCTGGAAAACGGGTTTATCATGGAGCTAGAGCTCTTAGGGAGAGCGGCGTCACTTGAGCTTTCCGCAATTTCCGAAGAAGTCTGCGGTTCCGCTACAGCGCTGCTCGAAGGGTTGATCGATCCGGAAGATTCAACCGGTACCGCGTTTTCTTGCGGACCAGATGACGAATCAGAACCGCACGCCACCAAGCCGAAAAACAAAGCGGCAGCCAAAACGACAAAATCTATAGACTTGAAATTCATCTATCCCCCTAAAGAATTGCGCGCAAAAAACTACAAAAAGACGCGGGAAACGCCACGACGATTTATTCCCGGTGCTCGTGCAGGTACAGGTTCGCCTCGCCCACGGCCAGTTCAGAACCCTTGACAATCCATTCGTCATCCGTCCCGGTGCGGTATTTCACCACGACGCGGTAGCGGTTTTCGGTCTGCAAGACTTCGGGCGGGACCGTCCAGAAATTCTCGGTACCCACGACCATCTCGAGCTCATAGGATTTACCGGCATTCGCTTCGTAAATCGTAATGGAATTCACCATGTCTTTCGGGTTGCGCACATGGACAATGCTCCAGAACGAACTCGCGCCTTCCTTGACCCAGAGCGAAGTAGAATCGCCCCACACGCCTTCGACGCCTTCGCAACTCACGAATTCCCATTCGCCGTAATAACGGCCCACGCGATTGCCCATGATATCGGCTGCCGGCGCACCGCCCAAGTCCACACCGCAGTTGGCATCGGGGCAACGGTCGGTAATGCGCACCGTCACGCGCTTCCAGCCATCGGGAGTTTTCGCCTTCACGCGCACGCAGCCACCGCAAGCCGCACCGCCATTCCACGGGCCCTTATCGTCTCCCGGGGAAACATTCACATGTATAGCCGCATAATACTGGATGTTAGTTTGTCCGTAGTTACAAGCCCCGCCCAGACTAGTCTCTTTATCGGTGACGCTCCCGTAAGTAGTCACGGAGCCCTTGCCGCCCTTCTCGGTGAGCGTCGGGTCGGCAGCTGTATAGCTGTCGCAATCGGTACACTTGCCGTCGTCGCCGTCATCATCTTCAGAAGACGCCGGAGCTTCGCTGGAGCTGGACGCCTCGCCAACATCACTGCTGCCCGGAACATCGGCGGAACTGCCCGGTGCGCTCTCGGAACTCGAAACGCTATTCGGGGCCTCCGCAGAGGAGTTGCCCGCAGATGACGCAGGTGCATCGCTAGAACTGGATACCCTGGGAACACTGCTGGAGGGAGCCTCCTTCGAAGAACTTTCTGCAGAAGCACCCGCGGAACTCGACGTCTCCGCCGAAGCCAACTCGGAAGAAGAAACCGGGGAATCATCCGCCTTCGCAAGCGTAGAATCATCACCGCAAGCGGCAAGGAAAGCAACAGAAAGAGCAAAAAGGGCAAGTACGGAAGGTTTCATATAGGAGCAATATACCAAAAAATGCCATAACTATGGTTTATAGGAATCTTTTTGCACTGTCAAAATCATGCAATAAGCCTAAAAAGTCCATAAACAAGTTGATTCCAGTAGTCATGAACAATTTTTGCATCCCTACGGGAAAATAAGAATAAAATAACATACAAATAACAGCGCAAACAAATTATATTAATCAAAACCACACCTTAGCAAAAAAAGAAAAATGTTTTTTGACGTAGTACCCATTAGCACCTATGAGATGATGATTCATGAGTTAAAAAAACGAGAAACAAATCTCGTTCCCACAACCATAGCCATTCTACTCGTTAATTATACATTACAGCAAGCGAAGGATTACATTGAACCAGCATTACCATGGCTTCATGAATTATCAAGCAAAGATATTAATTTTTATCTGCCAGGCTATAGAACAATATCATCAGAAAATGGCAAAAGTATTCTTTATAACCGCAACGCCTATTTCTTTCACGAGGAAGATTTCAAAAATTTCTGCGATTCATTCTGCGAAGAATTTGATATTGAGCCAACTTTCGTCCCGACATTGATTCTTTTTGAATATGACGGAGAAAAATTTTCATCATCACGAAAAATGATAATTGACCTGTCTCCAGAAATGACAGACCTTGGACATGTTAAAGCATTTTTCGACACTATTTTATCTCGCGCAAGAAAAAGCGCCGCCCTCAATGATATCGCAGAAGGCATTCAAGCAAAAAAAATTTTCCCAATTTTCGAAGAAATCTTTGAAGAATTATCAAAGATAAACGTTTTAAAAACTATATACACACTTGTCAAGACGGTCCATAAATACAGGATACAATGATTAGAAGGAAAAGACCCCACCCCCAAAAAGCAAACCATCATCTAAAAAAATTTTAAATTATAGTCAGATTTTTCCTGCTTTGTCATTCAAATAAAGAGGCTATAAAATGGGCCTAAATCAACTTGTTGTGTCGGCGATTTTTCCGTTGCGAACCAGAGTCTAGAGCAACCATTTTGTTGACGTCAACAAAATGATAACTGAAAATAAAAAACTTGATTTTCGTCAGCTTAATCATTTTGCCAACATTGGCAAAATGATAATTGCTGGTATGTTCAGCAACCGCACATCTACAAGAGTGGAAATTTTGTGAAGCTTCTAGGCAGGGATAGCCTCGGTTTCATGTTGCCCAGACAAATAATGACATCCGTCTCATCTTCTCAAAAAAAAAACACAAAACACGCAATATTTTGCACATTCTATTGACATTTTGCCAGAAATAATGTATTTTGAAGCACAAACAAGCAACATATTGCATGTTTAGGCATCAAAATTATGAAAAATCTGGGAAAGCAAATTGCCAGCAAGCGCAAGCAGCTGAAGATCTCCCAAGCGGACCTTGCGGAAATGTCGGGCGTTAGCCTGCGCACCTTGAGCTCCATCGAGAACGGCGACGCAAACCCGAGCATCGACGTGCTTTCCAAGGTTCTCGAACCCCTCGGGCTAGTCATCACCTTGCAGGAACGGGTAACCCATGAATAACAGCGTGAAGTACAAGATTCGCAAGGCGCGAGTACTCAAGAACGGGAAGACGGCGGGCTACCTCCTCGCAAACAGGCGGAAGTTCGTGTTCCTCTACGACCGTGACTATATCGCAAACGGCGGAGCGTCCATCGCCATCGGGCTCCCCAAGGCAAGAAAGGTTTTCTCGTCGCGGCACCTTTTCCCGTTTTTCTGCGGGCTCCTACCCGAAGGCGAAAGCAAAGCGAACATCTGCAAAAAACTGAGACTCGATTCTAAGAACAAGTTCGCAATGCTTCAAGAACTTGCACAGAACGAAACCATCGGCGATATCACCGTGCGGGGGGACGAATAATGCATTGCCACTGTTGCCTAAAGGAAACCGAGAACGATTTTTGCCGCACATGTTCGCAAGAACTTTTCGGCAAGTCCAATTTCGGTGCCACGCTGAAGTTTACCCTCCCAGGCATCACGCAAAGCAAAGATCGTCGCGCCCAGAGGATTTCCATTTCCGGAGCACAGCCCAAATTCTCCCTGCATATTGAAAACAGGGAACTCGCCCCAACCGACCGTGGCGGCACCTACATATTGAAGCCGGCCACAAGCATGCAATTCAAGCTATACGCCGACATGCCCGCAAACGAGCATGTGACCATGCAGATGGCAAGGCATATCTTCAAGCTGAATGTCGCTGATTCTGCCTTGCTCAAGTTCCCGGGCGGAGAATTTACATACCTCACCAAGCGCTTTGATGTACGTGACGATGGAACCAGGATACACCAAGAAGATTTCGCGCAGATTGCAGGGCTTTCCAGCGACGCAAACGGATCGAACTTCAAATATGAATCCCTGAGTTACGAAGAAATTGCTGAATTCATGAAACAACACGTAAGCGCCTACACGGTCGCCGCCGAGCAATTTTTCAAGACACTGCTTTTCAACTATCTTGTAAGCAACGGCGATGCGCACATCAAGAACTTTTCACTATATAGTCCGCGCCAAGACGGCGTCTACGAACTTGCACCCGCCTACGACTTGATGAACACGTCATTGCACACGGACGATTTTCGAACGGCTCTAGACCTGTTCAAGGACGAGGAAAATTACGACGGGGTCTTTTTCAAAGAAAACGGTTTTTACGGAGCAAGCGATTTCATGGAATTCGCCAAGCGTATCGGCATCGTTGAAAAACGCGCCACGAAGTTCATCAAAGGCGCAACCACACACCTCACTGAAATGGACGCCATGCTTGACAAATCGTTCTTGAGCGACGAGGCCAAGAGGCTATACAAAGAAAGTCTCCGCGACCGAGCGAAGGCCTTGAAATAAGGTGAGGACAAACGCAACATCACCCTCCATTCCCTCTTTTTCAAACAAATTCGGCGGTTTAGAAATTTTTGTTTACCGCGAGCGATTGGGTGTGGACAAATTTATATTATAATTGTGGTATGGCGAAGGAGAAAATTATGAAAAAGGCTAGCTTTTTCGTTCTGCCCCTTGCGCTGGCGACGGCGTTCACGGCGGCATCGGCATTCACTTTAAACGGTACTGTTACTGACGAGGCCGGGACTCCTGTCCAGGGCGCGCTCGTAAAGCTTATCGCCAAGGGCGATTCGACACAGACCGACAAGGATGGCAAATTCGTTTTCAAGGAAGACGACGACATGCTGGGCCTCGCACAATTCAGGGCTGGGCATATCGGCATCGTCGACGGAGTCCTCCGCTTTTCGCAGAGCAGCAACTCCCCCGTGCTGGTGAGCATTTTCGACATGATGGGCAACCTGGTGCTCCGCCAGGAACTGCACGGCTCGGGCCAGGTGGACTTGAGGCAGGGCGTGACGGCACAGGGCTCCTACTTTGCGAAGGTACGCGTGGGGAGCGCCGTGGAGACGGTCCGGTTCACTGCGAACGGCAGCCGCGTTAGCGCCGTCGGAATGGGAAGCGCCCGCAGCAACAGGCCCTTGCTGAAAGAGGGCGACGGGGATTCCCTGAGCGTGACGGCATCCGGATTCGACACGTTGAAGGTGGCGTTGCCCAACCTCGACACGACGGTAACTATCAAACTCAAGAAGGCGGCCGAAGAGCAGACTTACGCATTCGGCTACGGCATCGGCAACAAGCCCACCCCGAGTAAGGGCTGCGGCAAGGACAATACGCTCGAGGACCACTTCACGTTCACGGGCGGCGGCATCGAGCACGAAATTTACCTCACCATGCCCGAAAACTACGACAAGAACAAGCCCTACCGCCTCGTGTTCGGCATGCACTACATGGGCGGTTCCGCCGAAGCCGTGGCAAAGAGGGAAGCCTACTACGGATTACGCAACCAGTCGGGCGCCAAGGAAAACACCATCTTCGTGGCACCGCACGGCTACACCGACGAGAACGGCAAGGAAAATCCGTGGCGGTGCGGCGACGACAAGGACCACCTCTTCTTCGACGAATTCCTCACCCACCTGAACGAGAACCTCTGCGTGGACACCTCGCGCGTATTCTCCGTCGGGTTCAGTTTCGGCGCCATGTTCAGCAATGCGCTCGCACAGGATTTCCAGCACCGCCTGCGTGGCGTGGTGGTGTTCGCGACCATGGACCAGGTGATTTACATGCCCAAGAACAAGGGACTGCCCATCGCATGGATGGGAACTGTCGGCATGGGCGACGACCTCTGCACGCCCAAGCTTGGGCGCAGCGCCCGCGACAGGATCTTGAAGAACAACGGCAAGCCCGATGCGGAGGGGAACTTCACCGACGCTAGGAGCGAAACGGCCGACGAATACACCGGCAGCGGCAACCACGTGTGCTATGACTACAAGACGGTCGACCCGCGCTTCCCCGTGAAGTGGTGTACTTTTGATGGCCAGCACACGTACACTCCGCGCGAAGACGGCAAGGTGTGGACAACCGAAACCGCCTGGGAGTTCATTACGCAGTTCTAAAAAAGTAGAGCCTTACCAGTCCCTGGCGGGTCTTGCCTGGCCGCGGAGGGGTTTCCAGGGTTTGCGTTCGCCGTTCTGCTCGTCGAAATCCTTCAGGAGCTGAGCGGCTTCTTCAGGAGTCATTTCACCCATCTGCACAGGCTGTTCCTGGGGCTCCTCGCCCTGGCTGTCGCTCGAGCCTTCTTCGGGCTGCTGCGGCTGCTGTTCGGGCTGTGCGCCGCCTTCGCTGTCGGAGCTTTCACCACCCTGGCTGCTGCTGGACTGGCCGCCGCCCTGCTGGTCTTGATTCTGGTCATCGCCCTGGCTCGAAGAACTTTCTGAACCGCTGGAATTGCCATCGCCGTTCTGGTCCTGGTTCTGCTGGTCCTTGTTTTGGTCCTGATTCTGATCCTGGTTCTGATCTTGATTCTGGTCCTGGTTGTTATCCTGGTTCTTGTCGTTCTTCTTGTTTTCGTTCTTCTGCTCGTCCTTGGCTTCTTTGATGCGGTCAAGGAGCATTTGCAACTTCTGGTCGTTCGGGTAGTATTGCAGACCTTCGTTGCAGGTAATTTCGGCAGAGGGCAAACGGTTCTCGATGTACTGGAAGGCGGCATCGCTGTAGTAGGCGCTCGCCGACTTCGGGGCGGCAAAGGCTGCGACGGATAGCAGTAAAACCAACACAATGGACCCTATCGCTGCTGTCATTCTGGAGGGGCACAGCCCCGATAGAATCAAGGGTGACATAAGTCTAAATTCTTCGCGCATCATATCACCTCCAGGTCGTTGTCGGTGTTGCTTGCGTCAATCTTGGCCTTCGGCTTACGACCGGCCTTGATTTCGATGACGTCGTCGATGCGCTGCACGTGGCCGCTGAGCTGGCCCGCAGTCTCGTCTTCGGCAATCAGATTCTCGAGCATCTCCTTCGCTTCGGCGTACTTGCCGTCTTTGCAAAGCTGGAGTGCACGCGCCAAAACTTCCTTCGCCTTATCGGAAAGCGGCGGCTGTTTCTGGTCGTTGTTGTCCTGATTCTGGTCCTTGTTTTCTTTCTGCTTGTCGAGTTCTTCCTTGAGCTTGCGCTGAACGATTTCCACGTTCTTCTTCGCATTTTCAAAATCGTTGTCGAGGTCGATGGCCTTCTTGAGGTATGCGACCGATTCGCGCCAGGCGGCAATGCGTTCGCTGCCTTCGGCAGCCTTTTCACCGATGCGGAAATGCGTGTTCGCCAGGTTGTAGGCGGCCTTCGCGGCCATCTTTTTATCCGGCATGCGTACGGCGCTTTCGAGTTCCTTCTTGGCCTCTTCGTAATTGCCAAGCCTGTACTGGCACGTACCGATGTTGTAGAACAGAAGCGGGTTCGCGGGTTCGGCCTCGCGGGCCTTCATATACTTTTCCAATGCGCCGGCATAATCGCCATTCTTGAACAGCTTGTTGCCGTCATTAATGGGCCGCGCCCATAGCGCCACCGCCAAAAAACACGTCAAAAAAACAAACAATCGCATTCTAATCACAAACCTCTGAACTAGATTCCTCGCCGCAGTACGACTCGGAATGACGTTTTCACGCCTTCATTCAATTCTTTTATGGCTAGAATATACAAAAAGAGGCCGTCAAAAAACAACGGCCCCGGCACAGTTTGAGCGTCTACATAACCATTATATACAATACGGAACTGCTTACCACGAATCCCATAATTATTACGTGCCCGACAACCTTCCACATCACTGATGAGCCCTTCATGGTCGCCCCGATGGCGACAAAGGGGCAAAAACTCAGGAGGACCGGCAAGATATACCTGAAATCGGAACTGCACGCATACGCATACTTTACACGCAGGGCCATCAAGGCGGCAATAAACGCCACGCCCTGCAGCAGAAGAATCCAATGGACAAGGTTGAATCGGGTTTTCCAGAAGTCACGGGCCCCGTACACCAAGAGCCCCAAGAGCAACACGCTCATGATTGTCGCCCAGAACCGCCCATTCGCATTTTCAAGCAGGCTCCATTCCCCAAAAAGCGAGGTCTTCAAGACAAAATTCCAGAAAAAGTCGCGGCCCATATGGCTGTTCCAGCAGCTCGTAAACGGTGACTCCAAGAAATTCTTCAAGTCGAAATAGAGGTAGTTATACGTCTCGTTCTGGACCTTCATCGCGGAATTCAGCGAATGGGCGTTCCCGACCAGTTCCGGCCCGTGCAACGTCTGGAAGGCAAATACCGCGACCAGCACCACGAACAGCATCCACGAAATCACCTCGGATTTCGTCAAGTTTAAAAAGCGGTCGTTGGTAAAGAGCCCGCAAACCGCGAACACGAAGAACATCCCCAGCGTAACTACCGCGGTCGACTTCGTCCACAGCGCAAGCGCCGTAGACACAAGCGCCAACATCAAGTACCTCCCGCGACCGCCCTTGACATAATAGATTCCCGCCCACATGCAAAGCACATGCAGCATATAGAACATCTGGTCATTGCCGATACGCGGGGCAACCATAATCATCAACGGCCAAAAAATCCAAAGGATGGACGCCAACAGGAGCGGGCGCCCCTGCAGGATTTTTTTCAAGAAGAGCAGGCCCAAGAAGGTCGTCACCACCGAAAGCAACAAGCTGAACGTCTGTAACCCCGTCGTCCCCGGCATGCCCAGGAATTCGCTCAGCGCATAAGACGGAGCCGCCGCCACGTAATAGACCGGCGGATGGTAGCAAGACCAGCAATCCGTCTCGTTCGGGATGGAATGGTTCTCGAGAATGTACTGCACGTACTCGATATGGCCTTCCACATCCATCGAAAACTTCTTGTACGGCGTAGCCATGAAGAAGAAACAACGGAAGAGGATGCCGATAAAGAGCAACATGATGAGCGGTTTGCCGAGCCGCAAACGGCGCGCGACAAGAACCACAAGCAGGGTAAACGAAACCATCGCCAAGATCTTTACGATTTCCCCCACCACGGAAGTCATCTTCACAAAGGCCATCATGCCGCCCGGGCCTCCCCCGTTATGCATCGAAATCGAATAATGCATATTTTCGCCCTGCTGGAGAGGAGCAAGAGCACTGTCCGTAAGCAAAAAGCCTTTTGAAAAATCGCAATGGCCCCTGACACCCCCCAAGTCCAACGTCTCCTTGCCTACAGTAACGGAGTCCGCGCAATCATCGGGAATAATCCACATATCGTATGAAAGGCCATAGCGGTTCACGATATCGAATTCCATGTTGAACGGCACATTGGCTTCTATTTTCCGGGAAAACGGAAGCGAGACTTCTTCGGCCATTCCGCCCTGTGCGTATACCACGTTCTCGATCGTAATGTTGCTGACGATTCCCAACGCGAGGAAAACAACGAAACAAAAGGCTGCAATAAATTCTGGTGACTTGATAAACTTCATAAAAACCGCTTTAGAGATTACGCCCCAACGCTTCACCCGGAGGGGTGAAGTTTCAAGGCCTTTTCAAAGGTGCTTTAGTTACTGCATTTTTGTTTATAGCGCTCGGCGATATTCACCAAGAGGTCTTCTGCAGATACTCCCGCATCGGATATCGGAACGACACAAGTCATGTAAACCTCTGGTTCTACACCACATCCCTGTTCATTCGCTCTATCCGCAAATATGCCCGAACGGCTTTCACATTCCTGCTTGAATCGGAAGAACTCGGCACGGCAATCTTCCATACCGTCCAAGTACACGTTCTTTTCCCTTTCCAAGACGATACCCTGCCCTATCAACACGAGGCTCGCCCATTCCCCTTCCGCTCCAGAGGTTTTCAGCCAGACGCCGCTTTCTTCTTCGTAGAGGCGCACCTCGCACAGGGGATCCGATTCATAGTAGACTTCACCACCCTGCATCGTGAACAGCATTTCCAACACCGGTATTGGCAAGGTGTCCAAAATAGTCAAATCCTGAATAACCGAGGCAGCACTTGAAGTTGCCATGGCCACACTTGAAATTGCCATGGCCATACTTGAAAATGCCATGGCCATACTCGACGAAGACTTCGCCCCGGCAGTCGCAATACTGCTCGAAGAAGCTTTATCTTCGAGATTATTCGTTTCTTCGGCGATGACATCGTTCGACTCCGTTGTCACCCCGGCCGCATCGTCGGAAAAAGAACACGATACGAACAGGACAAAGCACAGGGTAAGTCCTAAAAGCTTATTCATGGCACCCTCCCTGCGGCCTAGTCAGCGGAAACAGCTGTAAATTCAAACGGTATACTTGTTCGGCACGTTTTTCTTCGCTTGCAATGGCGATAATCTTTCGCCTAAACATCTCGACTTCGTGAGCGATGCGTAAGAAGGTCCTGCGCGAAATCCCCATGGTCATTCCGGCAAAGCGACGTTCATCCACGGGAATGTTTTCAAGCGCATCGACAGCGAGTTCGGCCATCTGCCGATGCATGGGACGCATGGCCGGAGGAACCTTGCCCGCAACGCCCGTCACCACCTTCTCGGATTGGCGGTAATGATACTCGTCCTGCTTTTGGAGCAAGCCCGCCTGCACCATAAAGTCGAGCGACTTGCGGATTTCCGTGGCGCTCACTTCCGGGTAGCACATTTTCGAAAGTTCCATCGGCTTTACGCCCGGATTCATCGATGCCAATTCGCGCAACACCGGATTATACCACTTGCTAAAATAGGCGTAGGCATCGGCCGCCAAGGTACGCACCTTGTTTTCTTTGGCCAACACCTGCATTTTCGCGAAAGCCTCTTTCCGCTTGATTTCGTCACGTGCATCGGCAAAGGCGACCATTTCGCGGAAGTATTCCTTGGCACCACCGTCGAGTTCCATCGCATCGGCGACACGTTCTACACCCGCCTTCGAAAGGCGGCTCTTGCCATCGCAAACGAGCTTCATGTAGTTCGACGAAGAGAACCCCGCAATACGCGAGAACTCCCTCCACGTAAAAGCCGACGTACGCTTGCGTTCGTCGTAGAACGCCTGCATGTAGCGCCTGTAATCGATATACTCAAATATTGGGCTCACGGATTTCCCCCGCCACCAATATAGCCATTTCATAACACAAAATCATTGTTTTTAGAGCAAATTCTAAAGTTTTTACAGTTTCAGTAAATTTTTAGGCTTATATAACACAACTTGTGGTATATAGCAAAACCGTTTTTTTCAACAAATTAATGGACGCCGGGAATCGGGCTAGCGGAGTTTGATATAGGCGTTCAGCCAGTCCGTATGGTCGCTGTTATCATCTCCGTCCGGATCGGTCGAGAATTCCAATTTTTTGGCACCGCGCACAGAAAGAGCCGCAAAGACGGGACCGTCGTTTCCGCGAAGGACACGGCTCCTCCAGATTTCTTCTCCATCCAGCTTCACGATAAAGATGGCCTGGCCGCGGTCGTAGACTTCGTCATCGATTCCTGCACCGAAGAAAAGCGAGTCGGCATCTTCCGGCAGTTCATACACCACCGTCGAGGGCGCGTGCGTCCCGAGGCCGTTCTTGTACAGGCGATCGCCCGAGGTGAGCAAGCGGCCTTCCACCGATTCGTTGACGCGCGGGAACCGGAAACTCTGCTTTTCGAACAAGGCGGGCAGATTCGTCACCAGGACGTTCTTGATGCCTGCAGGGACTTTCACGGGGCGGTTACGGTACAGCAGGTTGCCGCATTCCACTAAAAGCACAAACAGCAGGCATCCATATACCGCGAGCGCCGGGATACGTAGACGCGCAATGAGCGAAAGGACCTTCGGGAAGAACTTCGGGAAGGCGATAGCGACCAGCATGGCGACAAGCGCGACACAGCCGACCGTCGACGCTACCTTCCAGGCATCGCCTCCCCTGAACGAGTTGATGAAGTTGATGTTCATCGAGGCGACAAGCGTTACGAGCAGGCAGAACACGCCACCGCGCTTGAAATCCCACACGGCCCAGCAGAGGGCCGCCGGTACCGCGTACAGCAAGTAGCGTTCATGCATGCCCGGCAAGACGACAAAGAAGGCCAGCGCATTCAACGTGCAGAGCGCATAGGCCGAGCGCACGCTGCGGCAGAACAGGCTCTTGATTAGCACAAAGATTGAAACGGCAATAAACAGGAGCCTACCCATGACACTCGGCTTCAGGAGGAAACCTAGACCATAGTCGCGGACGCCCCAAATGGGAATGTTGTCCGGAGTCGCGTTCCCCGCCAGGAGCATCCACAAGTTGGCTCCATTGAAGGTGGCGTAGGGGTACTGGCTCGAAGTCTGCACGTAGGCGTTCGTCAGCATGCGCACCAAATTGCCGGTCACCAGGAACGGGAGCAAAACGAGGACGGCCCCGGCGACAGCAAACGGCAGGCCCTTCCAGGAAATGCGCCAATGGCGGAGGAACAAGCCGCCGAACACCGGCAGGAACATGATCATCTGGAACTTGGTCAGCACTGAAAGGACAAAGAACAGCGAAGCGAACTTCACCTTGCCAGGGCGGCTGATGCAATAGATGGAAAGCATCGCGAGCACGACGGGGAGCAAGTCCACCTGGCCCCAGATCGGGCCGTTCAAGAGGAGGGCCGGGTTCAGCGCGACAAAGCCTATGAGCAAATGACGGCGCCACTGCGGGCAGCCGAACCTACCCGTAAAGCGGCAAAGCCAGTCCACCAAGAAGAGGTGGGAGAAATAAACCGGCCAGAGGCAGATAAACTTGAGCAGGAATGTCTTGCCGACCGCGACCGAGAAAAGCCAATGGACTTGCGCCACGACCCACAGCCAAAAGACATACAGCGGAGGATAATTCCCCTTGAAGTTGCCGAAGCCACCATCAATCAGCTGCTGTACCCAGCCTACCCAGAAGCTCTGGTCGCCATCGTAGGCGCTACCCAAGGTGCAAATCAAGTTGGCAAGGATACAGAGCGTTCCCCAAAGGAGAAACACTTTCACGTCTTTCGCATAGCGGTACATTATCATACTAGAGACTCATTATCAACGCAGATGAACAGACAACGAATACGGCCACCGCCAAGAGGCCCAGCGATTTCGACTTCACGGACGCACTGTCGCCGGCGATACCTTCGGCTACCCACGGGAGGCAACTCAACAGCACGGGGACGATATAGCGGAAGTCATTACTGCAAGAGAACGGGTACTTGAGGCGGAGCGCAATCATAGCCGAGAAGAAGAACAGCGCCTGGGCGGCAAGCAGCACCTGGACCTTGGTCCAGCGGGATTTCCACAAACCGCGGAGGCCGAAACCAAGCAACGCGAGGAAGCTTGCGCTCACGAGGGAAGCAAACCATTGCCCTGCCGGAGTTTCCAACAGCTTGAATTCGCCGAACAGCGATGTCTTGGCAAGGTAATTCCAGAAGAACTGACGGCCCAGATTGTCGTGCCACGGGTCCGTATAGGGCTGCGTCAAGAACGTACGGATATCGAAGAACAAGAAGTTCCCCGGGCGGTTCTGGATAAGCACCGTATTGTCGTTACCGCCCGCATTGCCGACGACATCCCCACCGAGTACGCGGATAAGGACGACCACGCCGGTAATAACCAAGAGCGCGAGGGACGCCCATTCCAAACGGCTCAGGCCACGCAGGAACCGCGGGACCGTCTGCACAAGGACTGTCACTCCGATGAGGCCGAACGTCACGACCGCCGTAGACTTTGTCCAGTAGGCGACAGCGGCCGCAATCACCGCCGAAAGCATGTACTTGCCCATGCCCGTCTTGATGTAACGGATACAGCCCCACAGCGCGACAATGTGCATCGCGTAGAACAGGATGTCGTTGCCTAACCGCGGCGACGCCAAGATAAAGCTAGGCCAGATACTCCATAACAGCGCCGCGATGTAGCGCGGAGCGCCCCAGAGGGAATTCTTGATGCAGGCGAGGCCGAACGCAAGCGCCACCAGCGAAATCAAGAAGTCGAACCACTTTACCGCATCTTGCGGAGTCCCGCCAAACCAGTGGGAAAGATTCCAGACACCGGCGCTCGCGATGTAGTAGACCGGCGGATGGTAGCACGTCCAGCATTCATTCGACGCCGGGAGGTGATGGTCTTCCGCAATGATTTTCATGTAGTGGACGTGGCCACCGACATCGTGCCCGCGTTCGTCATAGAACGTCGCCTGGGTATAGCCGACGCGCAAGAGCAGGCCCAAGAAAAAGACCAATAAAAGACGGCGGTCGATATTAAAGCGCGCCCCGACCGAAAAGAGCATGCCGCCCACGCACAAGAAGAACAGCACCGTAAGCAGGCTCATCAAAAAACCGCTCGCCTTCAAGACGGCATTCACGCCGCCGAGGCCGCCATTGTTGTGCATGGAAATTTCAATATGGTACCTCGAGGACTCCTTGCCGAGGTGCTTCAAGATTTCGGCCTTGTCGAGGATGAATCCCTGGTTCCAGCTGCAATAGCCGGGATAGTCGCGATACGGGAGGCGAACCCCGTTCACACGCAGGTCCGTCACGCAATCGTCCGGATGGATGTCCAGCGCAAAATTGCTGCCGGCACCCGGCGCGATGTCCATCTCGACAAAGAAAGGTTCCCCTTCGTTCATCGGCAAGCTTATCGGAAGTTCCGTCTCTGACGCAACTCCCTGCCGGTGTAAAACGACCTTGTCAACATCGGGGCTGACGCACCAGAAAAGCACCGCCATCAGCGCGGCACCGAGCAGCAGGAAAACTTCCCTGAACTTCATCAGCCTTGCAAGACTCATTTTTTCCCTTCGTGGTATTCTTCTTCGCTGTTCACGTTCCAGAGAGCCGTCTTGTCCGTCGAATTCTCGCGGATGCACTTCACGACTTCCATAGCGGCAAGCATGCTGTGGTCCATGTTGTTGTACTTGTGCATGCCGTTACGGCCCATGAGGAAGAGGTTTTCGACCGGGTCCACGTATTCGCGGATCTTGCCGAACTCGCCGTAGGTACCGAAGTAGGCGGGGTATGCCTTCTTGATATGGAACACCACGGAATCGCGCACGTCTTCGGGCCTTGCCACGTCAATCTTGTCAAGTTCTGCAATCGCGAACTTGATGAAGTCCTTGTCGGGCATGCTCCACATATCGTCGCCCTCGGTCGCGAAGTATTCAAGGCCAATCCACACCTTCTCGGGGTCGGCCACCAGGTAGGGGCTCCAGTTGTTGAAGATCTGGATGCGGCCGAGCTTCACGTCGGATTCCTGCACGTAAATCCAGTTGTCGGCGACAAACTTGAGCTTGCTTTCGGGAGTGCCGGGCTTCGCCGGATTCTTGATGAGCAGCTTGTCCAGGAGCAGGCCCACAGTGATGAAGTCGCGGTACACGAGGCCGTCGGCGACGCGCTTGACTTCGGCGGGCACGGGATTCTTTTCGCCGTCCATCGCGGCGACCAGTTCCTTGACCGGCATGGTGCTGAGGAAATAATCGCAGGGAATGGTTTCGTGGATAAAGACGCCCGTAGAATCCATGCTTTCGACGACGACGCTTTCCACGCGCTTGCCGCTTGCGTCGCGGTTCACGCCCACGACCTTCGCATTCAGGTTGATTTCGCCGCCCATTTCCTGCACCTTCTCGGCAACCGTTTCCCACAACTGGCCGGGGCCGAATTTCGGGTAGAGGAACTGGCCGATAAGGCTCGTCTCGGTATCTTTCTGGCGGATGTCGGCACCGTTCGCGGCGCCAGCCTCAGCCTTTTTCTTGCCGGCAAAAATCTGCTTCAACGCATGGATGACCGTCTTCGTAATCGAGAGGCCCTTGATGCGCTGTCCACCCCAGTCCGGGCTAATCTTGCTGCACGGTACGCCCCACACCTTCTCGGTGTAGTCGCGGAAGAACGTGCGGTAGAGTTCCACGCCGAAGCGGTTGATCATGAAGTCTTCGAGGCTACGCTCCTTGCGGGCGGGCAACAGCTGCACCTTGAGGTAGCTCATGCCAATCTTGAACATGCGCCACAGCCCGAGGTTACGGATGGTATCGCCGTTCAGGCTCACCGGATAATCGAAAAGCTTGCGCAAAAAGAGGATGCGGCTGAGGCGGCTACGGCAAAGCATCACGTAGTCCGTCTTTTCGGGGTCGGGGCCGCCGGCTACCAGCGGGACGCTACGCCCGATGGCAAGGTCGTCCTTGCTCGCGGTACCCTGCAGCGGGAGTATTCCCTGCCACCAGTCCATTACGGTATCGCTCTTGCTAAAGAAACGGTGGCCGCCGATATCCATGCGGTTCCCGTTATAACGTGCAGTACGGGAAATTCCCCCTATCACGTTTTCGGCTTCAAACAAGACGGGCTTCACGTCCGTCGTACGCAATAATTCAAGCGCTGCCGTCAAACCCGCAGGGCCTGCGCCCGCGATTACGGCAATTTTGAGATTCTCTTTCATGTTGACGAATATAGTAAAGGATAAGCTTTTTCGCCTTTAAACGCAACTTCCCTGCGCTTTTTTACGAAACGCAATAAAGAATATCACGCGATTTTGTTCTTTAGGGAGTCTTTTTTCCGCGGAAAAGCATGAGTTTCCGCGCACCGAAGTTCCACATGAGCACGAGCACGGCGGCAATCATCTTGGACACCATCTCGTTTATGCCAAGGCCATCGACCATCAGGTACATGAGCACCTGGTTGATGCCGACGCCCGCAATCCCCACCAGCGCGAACAGGACAAATTCAATGCCCTTCTGCGTTTTGAGGATGCGCTTGCAGGCGGTAAACACCCACAAGACGCTCATCAGGTAATTGAGGACAAGGCCTGCCACCAAGCCCACGAGGTTTGCCAGCAGGTAGTGCCAACCGAAACCGTAAAGGCACAGCGCGAACAGCCCGAAATCTGCCACGAACGCAAAACCGCCCGTCACCAGGTAACGGAGGAACTGCCCCATCAGCGATTTGCGGGGGAAGCGCTCACGCAGTTTATTTACAATGCCCTTGCTCATCTACCAATAAATTTAACAAAAGAAAGCGGAAACGAGGCGGATCATGCTTTCGTGGTCCTTAATCGCCATCATTTCACGTATGCTGTGCATGCTGAGGATGGGTTCGCCGATATCCACGGTCGGAATCCCGAGCATCGCCGAGACGGTCGGGCCCACGGTAGAACCGCACGCCATATCGTTACGCATCACGAAATCCTGCAACGGGACTTCGGCACGGGCACACAGGTCGCGCAACCGCGCAGAGCCCAAAACGTCTCCCGCATAGCGGTTCTGTGAATTTGTCTTCAATACGACACCGCCGCCCAAGACAGGGGCATGGTTCGGTTCGTGTTTTTCGGGACTGTTCGGGTGGGTCGCATGCGCAACATCGATCGAGAGCGCGAAGGAATCGGAAAGCGCCGCCGAAAGATTCGACGGGAGCGGAATGCTTTCCAGGACGGCTTTCAGGAAATTGCCACCGGCGCCCGTACGCGACAGGGAACCCACTTCCTCGTTGTTGAAGAATGCGGCAACCGCGAAATCCTTTTCGCACGCCTCCGTAGCGATGAGGGCTTCGGCAATGGCATGGCAACTCGTCAAGTTGTCAATCCTTCCGGAATAGACCCACTCGTCGTTCATGCCGCCCGCGTTCGCAGGCTGCGCATCGAAAAACTGTACGTCAAAATCGAGCAGTTCTTCACCCGGCGCCAGTTCCTGGGCCAAGGCGTCCCTGAAGTTCTGCGACCCGCAACCGGCAGCCTTCCACAGCACATCGAAATCCGTCTGCGGATTCACCTTGAGGCCATCCTGGTTCACACCGCGGTTCAGGTGGACAGCCAGCTGCGGAATCCGGAACAGCTTTTTGCCGCGGAACGGTTTCGCCACGATGGAGCCGTCTTTCTTTACGGCGAGAATACCGGCATACCCGAGATCGCGGTCAAGCCAGCTCGTATACAGGGGGCTTCCGTACACCTCGGTATGGAGTTTCTGGACGCCCGCAGCGTTCTTGTCCGGATTGGGGGCCACCTTCAGCGCAGGGAAATCCACATGGGCGAGCGCCAACTTGAAGCGCGACTCCGCACCGATTTTTTTCGGCATGCGGACAGCCACCAGGGCAGAACCCCTTTCCACAAAGAACGATTCCCCAGGCGCCATCTTCGAAACGTCTTCGATACCGACGCTCTTGAACCCTGCCCGATCAAATGCCTCATGTAAACTTTTTACTGTATGACAGGGCGTCACAGAATCATTCAAAAAACCGAAAAAATCCATAAAAGACCTCCATTTACCCTTAAATTAGAAAAGGAAATGTTATCTAAAAAGAACGGCCCCCTAATTATGTTTCATTTTTTTTATATATATTTCGCAATATGAGGATCAAGTCAATCAACCAGATCAACTGGATGGAAATGTCGGGCCTGCTGGTCGGCATCTTTTTTACCGTCGCAGTTCTGCTTTTTGCCCTGGTTCTCTATACCAAGCTTTTTACTAGCGGAATGATCGGCGTCGAGGAGTACAAGCTCCACAGTACGTTCGAAAAGGCCCTGGGTCTCCGTCCGGGCACACGCGTCCAGATCAGCGGCGTGGATGTCGGCCAGATTACGGAGATGAAAATCCAGAATGACGGCGTGTTTATGGAATTCACCATCCGCAAGGAATTCCAGAACTGGATTACCGACAGCGCCGAAGTCTTCGCCATCCGCGACCAGAACCTGATTTCGGCCCGCGTCATCAATATCGACGTCCGACGCGGCAAGGGACGCGTCTTGCAAGAAGGCGATTTCCTCCCCGCAGGCAAGGCCCAGGATATCGAAACCGTCCTTGAGACGACCAACGAACTGCTCGGGCGCGTGAACTCCCTTATCGACGCGGCAGACACCCTGCTCGGCATGGCCAAGGATACGGGAACCACCATCGGCGCCCTGTTCGGCTCCAGGCTCCTCTACGACAACCTGAACCGCCAGCTGAACCGTCTCGACGACATTACCTACGCCGGCAAGAACACCTTGATCAAGACGAGCAAGCTGCTCGATACGCTTAGCGAAAATATCCCGCCGATGGTCACCAAGATTGACAACATGACCTCGGACCTCTCCGGAATCGTCACCGACCTCAAGCCCATCCCGGCCAAGGTGGACACCCTCATGGGGAGTGTGCACGGTCTCGTGAAATCCATCGATACGACTATGGGCCGCGTAGACGGAATCGTCGGAAAAATGGACCTCATGACTTCGAACATTTCGGACTTCATGGAAACGACGGAAGGAACGCTCCAGAATGCCGACGACCTGATGGAAGGCATCTCGAACATCTGGATTATCCGCAGGAACATGCCTAGCAAGGATTCCGTGCCCTTCATGGTGGAGACGCTATGGTAAGAAAGCTCGCCATAATCGGTCTCCTCTGCATGTCGGCTGCGGCAAGCGCCTCGGAATCTGGGGTGCTCGCCGGGCGCGCGCAACGTTCCATCAACGCGGGCAAGTTCGCCAAGGCCTACAACCAGCTCGAGCGCGCGCTCCTTGCTAGCCGCAAGGAAGCCGACCTGCTTTCGGAAGGGCGCGTCTTGCTCGCCATGGCGCAAATCCGTACGCAGAGCCTCGATCTTGATTTCGCCGACTCCCTCATTTCTGTCGTGCGTCCCGAAGTCCTGGACATAACGACTGCCGCCAACTTCACGCGCGCCAAGGTCGCACTGGCCAACGCCCGCGAGAACTATGCCGACGGCGCCAAGCTTTGCAACAAGGCCGACCCGGATTCCATCAAGAAGACGGACAAGGCGACCATCGCTTCGTTCTATGCCGAATGCGCCATCAGCTATGCCGGCGCACGCCATAGCGACGACGCCCAAGAAGCCCTCAAGATGGTCGGGAAAAAGAGCAGCAAGAAGGGCGGGTTCTACGCCATGACCGCAGCTCGCATTGCCGACTTGGAAGGCCGGAACGGCGAAGCGGATTCGCTTTACCGCATTGCCGAGGAAAAGTCCATCGACGGGAACATTCCCTACATGACGTCGACAATCCTCTACTACCGTTCCTTGCTGAAAACGACCCCCAAGGACGAAGCCGAAGACTTGAAGCTTCGCTGCAAGAACGCGTTCGAACTGATGGGTCTCCCCAACAACTCCAAGCGTTGCGCGGAATAGACTAGTTGCTAGTCATTGGTTGTTAGTTATTTGTCGCTAGCCGTTAGCCGCTAGTTGTTTGCTGTTGTATCAGCAACCGCTGCAGACGTGTCCGCAGCTGCCGCAGTCGTATCCGCCACGGATGCCACGGTATCGGCTGCCGGTTCCACAGGTTTGACCGCTTCGGCCTTCCTCAAAGAGAGCAAGTGGTTGAACGCCATCTGCGGAGGAATCTTGCGTTCAACGAAGAGGTCGATGGTCTCCTTGACATCGTTGAACGTCGTGGAATCACGCTCTATCGCGCCGACGCCCTTGTAACCGAGAACGCGGAACGTTTTGTTATAGAAGCCCGCACGGAACTTCTTGAACCGCGGCTGCATCAAGTCGTTCAGAATCATCTCGAGCGCCGTCTCCGTCTGTTCCTGGTCCAGTTCGAACGTGCGGTACATCAGGCGGATATGCGGAGGGATGGTCGAGTCGGGATAATCGAAATACGGGCGCATCACGTCGGCAGCAGCGCGGTTGTCCGGATAAGGGCCTTTCGAAAGACGCAGCGCGAAAGAGACCGCAATCTTCCAGTCTTCCGGAAACACCCTCAAGGCGCGGCGGAACACCTGGAAATCCGAGGTATCCTTGGAATCCATGGTCGAAAGGCCACTCACGAAATAGTACGGCGTGTAGAACAGGCTATCGAGTTCCGTACACAAGTTCGCCACATGGCCCAGGTAAGCGTACTCCTTGCCCGAAAGGAAACTCTCTCCCATTTCGGTAAGGCCCTTGATCCAGAAGAGCCCTGCCACGGAGGCATCGTTGCCGGCAGCGATATACTTCACCGACGACGCCTTGGGCAAGAAGGATTCATCGAAATTCGTCCCCGGCAACGGCTTTGCCAAATTGAACGCCACCGCGATAACGGCGATAGACAATATGACAGCGACCAGGAAACGCATAAACGCCACCTAGAACTGGCAGGCCTCCGCGAGCCTTTCGAGAGAATCGATGCAGTCGTTGGCGAAGTTCGCCGGCGTGTTGTTGCGCTGCCAGGCGAAATTGAGGCCGCTGCTGCTGTTGAGCACGTGGAACTTGCGCTTGCCACCGCCATTGGCGATAGCGGTCAGGACCGTCTTCGCGTCGCCGCCCTGGCCACCGGGCACACCCGGGATAGAAACGCCAGGAATCAGGAACGGGATTTCATGCTTCTTCGAAACACAGTAGGCGGTAATCTGTTCCAGTTCTTCAGGGTGCGTCGCACCGACCACGGCTCCGAAGTAACCGAGGCTTCCGTCCCATTCAAAAATCTTGTCTGCAACGGAGTAGAAGGCGCTCGCGACATCGCGCGGGTCGTCACTGCGGACAACGCTCATGTCCTGGAAATCGTGGGCGCCCTTGTTGCTCGTACGGAGCAGCACGTAGGCACCGTTCTCGGAATTCTCGCGCACAAACGGACCGACGGAATCAGAGCCCATCCAAGGCGAAACCGTCACCGCGTCGGCGCCGTACACATCGTAGGCGGCCGTCGCATAGGCGGCGCTCGACTTGCCGATATCACCGCGCTTGGCATCGAGCACCACGGGGATTCCTGCGCTCCTGTAAGCGGCAATCAGTTCCTGGAGCACAAGCATCGCCTGCACGCTGACGCATTCGTAATAGGCGCTGTTCGGTTTCACGACCGCGGGCTGCACGTTACGGCGCAGCGCGCATTCCAAAATCTCAAGGTAGAAGCGCTTGATCTTTTCTTCGTTCGAACTTGCGGAAACACAAGGGTCGATCAGCTTGAGGACAGGGTCCATCCCCAGGCAAATCGGGTTACCGCACTTCTGGATGCGCTGTTCTAGACGTTCGTGAAAGTTCGCCATTACTTGAGGTCCTCCTGAATCTGGGCGGCTTCGTAGCTCAAGATGCCGTGTGCCACAGAAACGTTGAGGGATTCAAGTTCGCTGCTCATCGGAATCTTCACCGTTTCGTCGGCGAGTTCGATGAGGTACTGGTTCGTACCCGCGCCTTCGTTACCCACGAGGAACGCCATCTTGCGAAGCTTGTGGGACGGGATGTCCTTGAGCGTCTGACGTGCATGCAGGTCGGTCGCGATGATGGTATAGCCCTTGCTGCGCAAGAAGTTGATGTGGTCCACCAGGTCGATGTCGAATTCGAAGGGAACGCGCAGGAACGTGCCCGAGGAACCGCGGACCACCTTCGGGTTGAACGGGCTCACGGTACCACGGCCGAGGACCATGCCACCGGAACCGAAACCGAGGCTCGTGCGGAAAAGCGTACCGAGGTTACCCGGATCCTGGACCGCGTCGACCAGCGTCAGCACGCTGCGGCTCGTCTCGTAGACGGGCTTCGTATTCGCGATACGGCAGTAGGCAATGATGCCCTGCGTCGTGACCGTCGAAGAGAGCTGTTTCATCTGTTCGGCAGTCAGCACATGGAGCGTAATTTCCGCTTCGTTAATCTTTTCAATGAGTTCTTCGTTCTCGAAGCCTTCCACCGCATAGACGGCGATGACGATTTCGCGGTGCTTCGACACGAGTTCTTCCACGACATGGACGCCTTCACCGAGGAACTTGCCTTCGCGTTCACGTCCCTTTTCGGTTGTCAGCGCAAGCAGCTTGCGGAACCAAGGCGGGTTGGAAGCAGATTCCGGAACCTGTTCCGCCTGGGCAGCGCGTGCTTCCAGGGCGGCTTCATCCAAATTCTCGTCAACCAGTTCGGCCTTCTGTTCGGGGCGCTGGCGGTACACCGGGAAGCGTTCGTCGCGAGCGCCTTCACGGGCGTCACGGCGGTCACGGCCAAAACGGCCACCACGGCCACCGAACGGCTTGTCGCCAAAGCGGCGCGGACGGCGTTCGCGGTCAAAACGCGGTTCGCCTTCGTGGCGGCTGCCATCTTCACGGAGTCCACGGACTCCACGGGGGCGATCGCCACGGAACGGGCGTTCACCGGCACTCACTCCATCACGGGAGGAATCGTCACGACGGGGGCGACGTTCGTCCCTCTTTTCGCTCACGCCGAACTTGTGGTTCAAGGTCATCTTCACTGTGCGTTTCTGTTCTTCGCTCATAATTTTTCCATCAACTGGTTTGCAACGGATTCACCGTCAATTTTCAATAGTTTATACAGACTCGGGATATCCCCCTGTTCCACAAAATGGTCCGGGAGGCCGAAACGGAACAGCTTCTTGTCCGTGAAACCGAGGTCTTGCATCAGTTCCATGACCGCGGAGCCGTAGCCGCCGATACGGGTATTGTCTTCCAGGGTGACAACGACCTTGTGGTTCTCGAACAGGCCGCGATAGCATTCCTCGTCCAGCGGCTTGATGAAACGGGCATCCACGAGCGTCGGGTTGTATCCGTGTTCCTTGAGAATCTTTGACGTTTTCTTCAGTTCGTTTGTCATGAACCCTGCCCCGAGAAGCAGGATATCCTTGCCCTGTTCTATGACCTTCGGGAGTTTTGCATCGAAGGTCGCTGCCGGAGGAAGCATTTCTTCCGCCAAGGCAGTCCCACGGGGGTAGCGGATGGCGACAGGTCCCTTCATATCGATAGCCGCCGTCATCATATCCCTGAGTTCGTTTTCGTCACTGGGCGCCATGATCGTCATTCCCGGTACAGTACGCAAGAACGACAAGTCGAAGGCGCCATGGTGCGTCGGGCCGTCTGCGCCCACCAATCCCGCGCGGTCGAGGACGAACACGACATGCAGGTTCTGGAGGGCTACATCATGCATAATCTGGTCGTAGGCCCTCTGCATGAAGGAGGAATAAATCGCTACGACCGGGACAATCCCGTCACAAGCGAGGCCCGCGGCAAATGTCACCGCATGTTCCTCGGCAATGCCCACGTCTATCACGCGGTCCGGGAGTTCCTTTGCCACGATGTCCAATCCACAGCCCGTGGGCATCGCAGCCGTAATACCTAAAATGCGCTTGTCCTTCTTCGCGAGTTCGAGCAAAGTCTTGCCAAACACGCTGGTAAGCGAAGGATTCTTGCTGCCCGGCGCCAGCGGGAGCCCGCTTTCCGGGTCGAACGGGCCACACCCGTGGAACTTGGTCGGGTTCTTCTCGGCGGCATCCAAGCCGCGGCCCTTTTCGGTAAGCACGTGAACAATGCACGGCCCCGGCTGGGCCTTCACGCGCTCGAGAATCATGATCAGTTCGTTGATGTCGTGGCCGTCAATCGGTCCAAAATAACGGATGCCCAGGTCTTCGAAGAAGGCGCCGGGTTTCACCGCGTTCTTGGCCGCCGATTCCGCCTGCAAGAAGAGGTCGCGGAAGCGGCTCCCGAGAACGCCCGGGAGGCGTTTCATCAGGCGATCCAAGTCGGAACGCATCTTGTTGTACATCGGGTCCGAAATCACGCGATTCAGGTACTTGCTGAACCCGCCGACGTTCGGGGCGATACTCATCTTGTTATCGTTCAAGATGATCGTCATGTTCTGTTTCGAAAGGCCCGCATTGTTGAGGGCTTCGTACGCCATACCGCCGGTCATGGAGCCGTCACCGATAACCGCGACGACATTGTTGTTGCGCCCCAGCTGGTTACGGGCCACCGCAAAGCCGAGCGCCGCCGAAATGGACGTCGTGGCATGCCCCGCACCGAAGCAGTCGTATTCGCTTTCGTTCCTCTTGAGGAACCCGGAAATACCGCCCTGCTGGCGAAGCGTACCGAAGCGGTCATAGCGCCCCGTCAAAAGCTTGTGCACATAGGCCTGGTGGCCCACGTCCCAGACAATCTTGTCTTCAGGAGCATTGAACACGTAGTGCAAGGCCAAAGTCAGCTCGACGACACCCAAGCTGGAAGCCAGGTGGCCTCCGTGCTTTGCGACCTGCCCGATAATGGTCTCGCGGACCTGAGTAGCCAGGCCGTTGAGTTCCTCGACGGAACAGTGCTTGATGTCCTGGGGGGACTTTACGTCTTTTAAATCCATTACTTAACCCGGGTAATGATGAATGCTGCGATAGCGCGGAGAATCTGCGTATCGTAGTGGAGGCCGTCGAGAACGCGGATGGATTCCTCGTAGAGTTCCTTGGCACGTTCCCTGGACTTTTCGAGCCCAACGATGGACGGATAGGTCGCCTTCCCCTTCTCGATGTCGGAACCGGCATCCTTGCCCAGTTCCTCGGTCGTCGAGACGATATCCAGGATGTCGTCGACAATCTGGAAGGCAAGGCCGATGGAGCGGCCATACTTGCGGATAATTTCCATATCGCTCTCGCTTGCACCGGCAAGGAGGGCGCCCACCAGCAGAGACGCCTCGATGAGGGCCGCCGTCTTGTGGTAATGAATGTAGTCGACAATCTCGAGGTCGACTTCCTTGCCTTCGCACTCGATGTCCGTCATCTCGCCACCGATCATGCCGTACGTACCCAACAGGCGCGCCAGGACTTCAATCGCCTTCGCATTGCCGGCACGGCCCATCAGTTCGAACGCCTGGATACAGAGCGCATCGCCCGCCATCACGGCCGTCGCTTCGCCGAACTTCTTGTGGCTCGTAAGCTTGCCGCGGCGGTAGTCGTCGTTATCGACACACGGAAGGTCGTCATGGATAAGGCTGAACGTGTGGAGCATTTCAAGCGCACTCGTCGCAAGCCAAATCTTGTCGCCCGTGCCGCCAAACATATCGAAGGTAGCCTTGGCGAGACCGGGACGCAGGCGCTTGCCGCCCGCAAACATAGAATAGCGCATAGCCTCGTGCAGTCGGCACGGGCGGTCCGTTACAGGAGGGAGGTGTTCATCAAATTTAGCTTCCGCTTCTTTGGCGATGCGGGAGAGATAATCCTGGGCAATAGCAGATTGTTTTTCAATGGATTCCATACAGACCAAAGATACTTAATTCACAGTGTCCTTGGAGAGCGATTTCGCTAGAAAAGCGCGCCGTAGAGGCGAATATCGTCCAGGTAGAATTCGGAGCCGCCCCTTACGAATACGTGCATCTGCTGGACATGGCCCTTGATGGATTCCCAAGAGGAAGCGCAGTTAGGAACGTCCTGGGCAGTGTAACAGAGGTCCGTCGGCTTGATCACGAATTTCGTCCACTTGGAGGCACTCATGTCCATCCATCCGCTCGCGGCCTTTTCAGCAGAACCGAACATTTCCGAAATGGTATCCCAGCGTTCCAAAGTCACGCGGACCTGGCCCTTGCCCTTGATCCTGAACGAAATTGAATCCAGTTCCGAGAAGTTCCAGGAGGAATCTCCGAACAGCGTTCCGACAAGCACCCAGGCGTTATCGTCGGGGAACATGCTGTACTTGCCATAGAACACTCCGCCGCGAACAGAATCCTTCGCATTGGGCACAGTGACACTCAACGACGGGTAAGCCGCGTCGTTACTCTTGCCCGAAACGGTCTTGCCGCCATACGTAATCGAAGAACCGATCTTGTCCGCACTGAAATACCAGGCGCCCGTCAGGGAATCTTCTTCAAAATCGCTCAAGACTTTCACCGGGGAATAGAACTCCGTCACGCCCGGATCAAGCAGAATCTTTTCTGTCACATAGACGCTGTCGAAAGACGCCGTCGCCATATAGAGTTCCAGCGTATCGCCCGCCGGGAGCAGCGGCAGCGAGAACTTACCCGACTTATCGGTCTTGACCAGAACATCGAGGCCCGTCACGCCGACCCACGCATGTTTGGCGTTCGTGCTCAGCGTTACCTTGCTCTGAATGTTGGACATGGCCGTCAGTTCAACCGTATCCAGTTCAGCCACTTCTTCAGCCGACAGAATCTTGGAGAAAGCATAGCCGGACTGCACCACCGTCAGGCGTACATCGCCCGAATCCGGGAGGTCGAACAGAACCTTTCCAGAAACATCTGCAAAGTAGTCGGCCACAATGGCCGCATTTTCAATCGAAGCCTTTTCGACGCGGAAGTCCACCGGACGCATGGACATCATGGCATACATGGCCGGTTTGCCATCGACAAGCGCCACGAACTGGGACATCCCTTCGGGAATATCGCCTTCCACCTCGACAATCGTAGTCTGGTAAGCTTCCGGCTTTACACCGACCGAGTTGAAAACCGATTCCTTGTCATTACGAACAAAGTAAATATCCAGCGAATCCGTAGACGGAAGTTGCGGCAGGGAGAACTGTCCGGCAGAGTCGGACTTGACCATCACATCCATCCCGTGGACGCCCACCCAAACGAATCCGGAACCCTTGGGAACATTCACGGAGCCGGCCACGGAGCCCGTCGGTTCCAATACCACCGTATCCATGTTGGCCATTTCGCTGCCCGACACCACCTTCGTGAAGGCGGAACCGCCATGGACCACCGTCAAGCGGAACGTTCCGGCAGAATCGTATTCCAGAGTAAAGTTACCGTCCTCGTTCGCATAGTTGTCCGGCTGGACAATTGCATTTTCCGGAACGAGTTCATCAACCTTAAAGTTGACCTTGCGCAAGGCTACGCCCGCATACGAGGCAGGACTACCGTTGACCATCGCAACGACACCGTTTGTAGTCTCGCTACCCGGACCACCGGCGAGTTCATCGTTCGTTCCGGTAGAACAGCATACGAGGCCAAGCATGCTAAAGAGAAGCGCTAGCCTTTTCATTTTGCGCCTCCCTGTAACTTCTTTGCAAATGCAATCGGGAACAGCTGAACGTTCAGCTGGAACACGGTGTCATCGCCGGAGCCTTCCTGCGACATGCGCAAGAGCTCACTGCGGAATTCCTTAATCTTTTCACGGATCAACGCGATTTCGTCCATCTTGAACGTCATCGTCACGGTGCTGATATCGCGCAGAGGCGGAGCATGGCGCTCCAACGATTCGCCCGCAAGGCGCACCGTCTCTTTCTGGAAAGTACGGACCGCTTCGGAACGCCAGTTGCCACCAGTGCTCACGAAGGTGTCGTTCACCTTCCAAAATCCATCCCTATCCCGTGAAATCATATTTAAATCATACAAAAGTTTGACGGCACTTTTTGCCTCTTCGACAGAAATTGGGGGCGTACAGCTCTCCGCCAGGCCCTCGTAGTCGTCTTTGAACTTGCAAATGCCGATAATGGAACGGATTGCGTTGCAATACCAGTGGCGGTAGAACTCCAGTTCCTTCTTCGCAAGGCGCTTCAGGGGGATTCCCTTGAGCATCTGCATCTTTTCGTAATGGTTCAGCGCTTCGGCATCGGTTTTGGCACGGCCAAAATACACCAGTTCGGTCCAATAGGCGGATTCCTTCTCGTTCAACTCGAAGAACTCCGCCATGGGCTCCACAAGGGAAAGCGTCAGGTGAATCTTCCCCTGGGATACGCGGAGCAGATTGCCCGGGTCCGCCCCGAGCTTCATCGCCATATAGCGCCAGGAGATCACGGACTTGCGCTTTTTAAAATCGTCAAAAGCATCCCGCAACCATTCCCTGTAGTCGGTATATTCGAATATCGGTTCCACGATCTAATTCCTTTATGCAATCAGGCGACAACACGCCCAAGTCTTTATCATATATAAAGATAAAACAGGAATGTTCAAAAAAGTATACCTTGGTGTCACTGTCCGTTGTGGAATTTTACAACAATTTTTTCGCCCTCGCCGCAGGTCGCCGTCCAATGGTATTCGGGGGCGGATTCATGTGCCTTATTGCCCTCAATTCCCTCAAAAACAAGGTTTTTGCCATTTAAGTCGTACCTGACGTCGTACTCCAGGTCCTCGGTCTTCGACTGAAGAACCGCCTTCTC
>Ga0326511_10000509_pt1 | contig 34258 bp, 51 predicted proteins | sample 0_2496_0518_D_FD_203701 | JGI IMG/M metagenome (GOLD analysis project Ga0326511, IMG submission 203701) | Bovine rumen microbial communities from UC Davis, California, United States - 0_2496_0518 | ecosystem: Host-associated > Mammals > Digestive system > Stomach > Rumen | place: USA...
TCTTGAATCCCATAATATTAAACCTCCAAAATTAAATTAATTGCTTCTTCGGCACTTCTGCAAATTCCTGCAATTGCACCTTGTTTTTTCATCTGATTTATAAAATTTATCTGCTTGTCGGTAGGTCTGCCTTTAGGTGTTTTAACCTCGATAAAGACAGCCTTGCCGTCCGATTTGCGAACTCCGAAAAGGTCTGAAAAGCCTTTCGGAACTCCTGTATTGAAATATCTGCCGTCCTTGGTAAAACCGCTTCCGACATTCACCCTGAAAAGTATTGCATAGGGTGCTGTTTCAAGTCGGATTTGATTTTGTATTTCGTGTTCGGTCATAGTAAATAAAAACTTCTTTCTTGAATAAATTTGAGGTCGGGTTCGTGAAGTAAAGCTAAAAATAGCTATCTTCACGTATCTCCGGCGGGCGTTGCCCGCTCAAGCTATCATACCTCTTTTCTTTGCCTGATAAAATGCCCACCCTCTTTTGTAGCCGTGCTGCTTCGCATATTCAACAAGCTCCGCATAGCTCTGACACTGCTCGGGTCCCGAATAATCAAGCTTGAATCCGACTACTTTAATAAGCTTTGTTTCCTCTTCAACTTCAATTTTTCTCTCCTTATTCGGAAACATATATCCGCAGTGAGGGCAAACTTTTCTGCCGTCAAGCATTTCGGGAGAAAAAGTAAAGAAACACTCGGGGCATTGCAAAACCTTTGTTGCCTGCTCTTTTTCCTGCTGAATTTTATTCCGCTTCTTCTTTTCAAGCGTCCATTCTCTGTCATCATCGGGCATTCCGTGCCTTGCATAATTTCCTACATGGTCAATGATTACGGCTCGTTTACCCGGTTTGTATCTCATACATCTCATTGACTGCTGAATATATAACGTCAAGCTATGGGTAGGTCTGAGAAGTATCGCACATTCACAGTCGGGTACGTCAAATCCCTCGGATATTAAATCAACGTTACATAAAACCGTAATTTCTCCGTTTCGGAAATCGGCTATGATTTTATCACGTTCCTGCTTTGGAGTACTGCCGTCAATGTGTGCTGCGGATATACCCGACTGTCTGAATGCCTCGGCTGTCTTCTCAGAATGACGGATTGATGAACAGTAACAAACCGCTTTTTTGCCGTCTGCAAGCTGTTTATAATATCGGATAACATCTCCGAAAACAGCTTTTTTTATCATTGCTTTTTCAATATCCGAGGTGACATATTCGCCCATTTTCGTATGTAATCCCGTGAGGTCGGCAATGTCGGGAGCGTAATAATCATACGGTGCAAGGCAGTGATTTTCGATAAGCCACTTAGTCGAAACACCTATAATAAGCTTGTCGTTTACATCGCCCAGACCGTCACCGTTTAATCTTACGGGTGTTGCCGTTACACCTATTCTCGGAACATCTGAAAAGTGTTCGTATATCCGTTTGTAAGACTGTGCAAGGCTATGATGATTTTCGTCTGTGATGATAAGTGCAGGCTTTCGGAGTTTGTTCAAACGTCTTGTAAAAGTCTGCACCATACCGATTTCGCACAAATCCATCATCACACCCCACTTTACAAACGTTCGGAAAATTTGGTCAACCAACTCACGGCGGTGAACTAAGAATAAAACTCGTTTACCGTTCCAAGTCGTTCTTCGGGCGATTTCGGCAACGATACAGGATTTACCTCCGCCGCACCCGAGAACGATACACGGTGCTTTATAACCCTCTCTCCAGGCATTTCTGACTTGTTCAACAAGGTCATTTTGATACGGTCTTAGCTGCATTTTCTTCCGCCGCCTTTTCTTCGTTCATAACTCTTCGTGTACAATCAATACAAAGCTGCCTGCCGTACACCTTGACAGAACCGTCAACAATCTGCTGCACGCTCTTTGTTTTACCGGCTGTAATAATACGATTACAATCCGTACATCTAGGGAGATTAATACCCTTAGATAAAAATTCGTTAAGCTGAGAACCAATCTCGGGAGTGATTACACCGCTCCAACCGTCAAGAAAAGTTGTATCCTTTGAGATACCGGCTATATGATTCTGAGCGATTTGAAAACAAACATCGAACTCATACTCGGTGTTCTCACGCTGGACAGGTGCAAGTCCGATTTTGACAGGAACTGTCTTGCCTTTGTCATTCAGCTCCATAGCATATGCCATTTTTGCACGCATTGTAATAATGGTATGGCACGGTACGGAAAGAATTGTATTTACAAGATTGTTCTGAACCTTTCCTGCGTCTGCCCACGCCGTATAATCGTTTTTTCCTTGTCGTTTAGCTATCTCCGACTTGTAATCGAGTACACCGCCCTCGTTATCCCAAGCGTGTGAAAAGCTGTCAATAATTACAACTCCGTCCTCACCGACTGCCTTGCTTGCTTCATTCACATAATTAATGTAACGTTCCGCAGAATAAGGCGGAGTGAGAGAAGCGTAAAGAAATGCACCTGTTTTCAAGTCGTCACGTCCGGCATAAAATCTTCCTCTCTCGTGTTCGGTGTCAATTAGTGCAATCCTGCCCCAGTCACCTGTAAATCCGTAAGCAAGATAGAGTGCGGAAAGAGTTTTTCCCGAACCGGAAGGTCCTGTAAGTGCGATTCTCGCTTTAGATTTTGCTCTTGTGGCTATTTCAAAAAGTCCCATATTTTCACTCCTTACTTGATTTTCAAAACCGTCTTGCGTTCAAGATGTGCAAATCTAACCCTTTGTTCTGAGGGAAAGTTCTCTTTATCCTCTTTCCTGATAAGTGCCTTGACATCGTTCTTTCTGATGGTAGGCTGTTCGTACTTCAAGAGGTTGTCATGATTGGTAGATTCCGCCCATTCAATGAATCTTCGCTCGTCATCAATCACGGTACTTTCGGGATTCTGCTTGATTGTGATGAGAGCCTGAGGACGGTCTATCACGGTTCTGCCGATAGCCTGCATACTGTTAAATAGGTATTCCTCAAGACGGTCGGCAGCTTTGTTCTTTGAGGACTGACGTTTCTCTAATCTGAGCTTTTCGGCTTTAAGCTGTTCGGCATCGCTTCTGAGGTTCTTGATGTACATAGCGATATTGACCGCCTTATCCTCGAAAAGCTCCTCGATACCCTCAAGAGTATTGAACCACGCTTGCAGCATAGCTTCCTTGTATGCCGTGACGTTTTCAATAACATTACCGTTGTCGTCAATTGGGCTGCCGTCTTCATCGGTGTCGGGTTCCCAGTTGTCGATTTCATCGAAGCGTTCAAACAGTTCGGCGAAATCGCCTGTTAGTTCATAAAGTTTCATTATTCAAAATCCTCCCACATTTCTGTAAATTTATTAATCATTGCACCTATTTTTTCATTGTAATTGATATTCCTATGAGTTCTAACAAACTCAATAAGCCTATCAAAAGTTTCGTAAAGATTCAAACAGTACGATTCAAATCTCTGCGTATTCTCGTCAATAGGTTCGGCTGTTGTCTTCTCCGATAACTTCTTCTCGTACTCCTTACGAAGTGCGGCTATCTCGGCTTTCTTGTCGGCTTCGAGTTTACGGCGGTCTTCGATGTACTGTCTGTCCATTTCTTCGTTGCGTTTCATATTCTCACGTTCAAGGGAGCGGATAACCTCGTTAAGCTTGCGGTCGTTTTCGGCGGAGTTGTCTACTACTGCGACTTCTACAGGACGGCTTCGGAGTTCTTCGTTTTCTTCTTCAAGACGGTTTCGCTCAGATGTTACCTCCAAGCAAGTATTTTTTAACTTGTTATTTTCTTTGATTACGTTGCTATAACGGTCTGCGTAAGCCTTGTTTTCCTGTTTCAGCTTGTCAATTTCGGCTTTGAGGTCTTTATAAGTTGTTTCTTCAAGATTAACTTTTTCAGCGACCTCGGTCTGCTGCTCACTTGAAAGAGTAGCAAGCAAGGAAAGTTTCTTGATTCCAATTTGTCCCACCAGTGGGAAACTTTCCGGATTAATTCTTTCTACCACAGAAATATATCTGTAAGCGTTGCTGTGTTTCATACCTACTTCTTTTTCGCAATAATCCTCAAAATTCTTATATCCAAGTGCCTTGTAAAGCTTGCTGTCACGCATTTCTTTGAGGTTTTTGCACATATCCCAAAGTGCGGACTGGGCTGTATCGGCACTGCTGATAATTCTGTAATGAAGTTCAAACGCTTGTTTACGCTGTTCGGTAGATACCACCGAAAATGCGTTGAGCTTTTCGAGTGCTTCTTCCCCTGCTTTTTGAGTGTGCAGCAGGACGTCTTCAATACGGTCTTTGAGTTCTTCCGTTGTGTTGATTCCCATTCGCTTTATGGTTGCGTAGCTTTTTACGCTGAGGTCGAGTGTTTCTATATCGGGCATTAATAAAGTTCCTCCTCTGTAATTGTGATTTCTTCGGCACAGTAATCACAGTAAATTTTGTTGTCAAGCTTAAAACCTCTGTCAAAAAGATACATCTCTTCACCGCAGCCACTACAAATACACGCAGGTTTGCGGTTGTATCTTTCCGGCAGCTGATTGTCGTACTGCTCTTGTGCCTTTGAATATCCAAAATCATTCATTGACTTTTTTCCTTTCTCGTGTTAAAATCTATATTGGATTATTGTGTTTGCCGCCCTTTGGAATTGCCGTTCCGTAAGGCGGCTTTTCTTTACTCTATCCAGTATCTTTCGGGAAGTTGTTCGATAAGCCTGTCAAAATGCTTTTCAGCTTCCGAATCCAAGCACCAGCCGCTCATTGTTTCATAAGCTTTGCCCTCAAACATACTCTTGTATGCTTTTTCAATATCCTTGATGACTTGCAAAATGCTCATATTATTGTCACGGAAGATGTCAATTGTAGACTTTAACGCTTCATACTTCATCGAAATATTTTGGAAACTTAAAATCAATCCAAGAGTTTGACCAATTTGTGACAGCATTTCCGCTTTTGTCTTACGCATTACACGCTTTCCTGCCTCGGTGAACGCAAGCTCTGCGTCGTAGCCTATCAAGTTGAAATAGTCTTCTTCGTAATCGTCATAACCTACCGTATTATAGCGATTTCCGAGTAACGCAACCGACATATCATCAAAATCTCTTTCGGGGTCTTCACTATATCCAAAAACATCGTCAATCGTTTCGCTCAATCTGTCTGCTTCGGCTTCAAGGTCGTTAAACATCATCTTAAATTCAAATGCTTCTTCCTCGCCGCCGTCAAAAGCATTGATAAGTGTTTCATCGTCATCGTATGCCCAATGAATCTCATTGCACTCTTCGGAAATAACACTTAACATCTCCGTAATTGTGTTATAACTCAATTCAGCCAGTGCAGGACGCTTATATCTGAGATTTCGGCTGCGGTCAGCTTTAGAAATCTTGTTCATATCAGCTCCTCCAATCTGTTAAACCTAAGTTCAATCTCGTTGTTGATGATTGTCTGAATCCTCAGCATACTTTCTTCGTCATCAAACTTTGCTTTGACTTGAAGTTCGGGAGTAACTATGTGGATATAACCCTTGTCGCTCTCTACTTCATCGCCAAAAGCGAATGTTTTAAACCAACTAACAAACTTGATTATTAGTTTTTTTATCATCTTGCTTATCACTCCTTGCTTTCCTCAACCTCATAATCCGAGGTGCTGTCTGTGAAAAGTTCATTGTTCATTGGATTTTCTCCTGCATTTCGGGCAAAGATAAATCTTGCCCCAGTTGTCGTATTTGCTCACGTTGTATTCATAGTCGCATTTGCGACATATCCTGTATTTGTGTCCGGGGATATGCTTTAAGCGTTTAAGTTTGCTCATTGGATAACCTCGCCGTCCTCGTTGACTTCTTCACGCTCGAATTCTAGTCCCAGTTCGTCAATCACTACTCTGTCGAGGTGTTCCCAAAAACATTCGTCTGTCAGACTTTCATCAAGTAAAGCTCTGATACTGTTGATTAAAAATTCAAGCCGTTTCTTCCCGAATCCGAAATCACGGTTAAGGCAGTAGCAGAATGCTTTGAACATTCTTCGTGTAAAGCCAAACTGCTTTTTACTGAGTTCCTGTTGTGCCAGTGCAAGCATATCTTTTTGTGTTTGCTTGGTAAACTTGCTTTTCAAAGGTATTCTTGCTTTCATTGTGTACCCTCCAAAAATTTGACAAAAGCTAATCTTGGTATTCTGGTCCTTGTACCCATAACGATTACCGGGAAGCCAAGTTGCTCAGGGCACTTATGTGCTGCAACCCTTATGTACTGTGGGTCGCAGCCGATAACCTGTGCCGCTATTGCTGGAGTTATGATGTCCTTATCGAGTGTTTTAAGTTCTTGCAGTGTCATAGGCTAGTCCTCCTCTTCCTGCCACTCCCACTCTTCGTAATCTTCAACGAGATTACAGCGGTCTATTTGCTCATACAAAGCATTGTAACAGTGCCTTGCTGTTTCAAATTCGGTCGTGTTGCTCTTGGAATTTCTTATTAGCTTCAAGAGCACGTCTGCACTTGCTTTCACAGCCGTAAACAGGCTGTGTTTCATTTTGTTGTAAAGTTCTTCGTAGTTCATCATTCTGAACCTCCTCTCGGGTCTTTAGGGTGGGTAGACTAAAAAAGTTAAACGGATTTTTTGGTTTTCTGATTTTGTTTAGCAAGAGAAAGACCAGCTTTTAATCCTGTAAGCATTGCAAGAGCTTGTGCTTTTTGTTCATCGTTCAACTCAATCAAAGTTTTTACGATTTCTGCAAATTCATTTGGAACTACATTAGTTGTCTTTTTCATTTGCAAATCCCCCTTTCTGTTTACTATGTAAACAATTATACTACACTAAATTTACTTTGTCAACAGGTTTTTAAAAATTTTTTTACTTTTTTATTTTTTTTGTTGACTGGGTAAACAATGTATGCTATAATGAATAAAAAAGGAGGTGAATTAAAAAAAATGAATGAAATTGTACAAAGAATCATTGAGATAAGAAATGAATTAGGATTGAATCAAACTGAATTTGCACAAAAACTTAATTTGAGTAAATCCACAATTTCATTAGCTGAAAGAGGTGAGCGTCCTTTCACTAAGCGTACATTAATAGATATTTCCGAAAAATTTGGTGTTAATTATGATTGGCTTACAAAAGGAGAAAGCCCGAAGTTTACAAAAACATCGGACTCTGTCTTAGCGTTATTAAAATCGGAATATAACCTTGATGATATTGATATACAAATAATAGAACAATATATAACACTATCGCCAACTGAACGAAAGGTTTTTAAAGATTACATAAAAAAACTTTTATGAGATTTACTTTTTCCAATTACCTGTAACATATAGATTGTAAATTTTAAAAACTATGTTTCTAATGTGCTTTAAAATAATCTCATTATCAAGTTCATTAACTATTTCAATAATTTCCTTTTTGAGTTCTTCCATAACAATCAGTCCTTTACACATATTTTCACACAATTTGGTGGAATGTAATTATCATATACCTAATAACAAATATTGTCAATTTGACAAAACAAGTCTAAAACACCGATTACTTGTTAAAGTAATACAAAATATGTAATTTATTACAGTCAATTTAACGATAGTTATAATTCTGCTTGAATGTAATATTATCAAGGCTAACAAATCTTTATTGTCATATTGATAAAAAAGAAAAACCGTCCAAAGAGTACCAGTCTTTGAACGGTTATAGATAACTATGAAGATATGAAAAATATGAGAAAACATTCACACCTTCTGAAATAATGATACACCATTTTTTGTCACGTGTCAATAGAAAGGAGGTAAAAATATAATGTTTTGCGAAAATTGTAAAAAAGACTTGCCTGAATTTCCTCAGATTTGCCCTAATTGTGGAAAACGTACAAGTCTTTATGGATTCAATCTTAATACAGTTGAGGGTATCAAATTAATAGATCCTTATATACGTCAAAACAATGTGGATATGATTAATCAGATTTATTATGTTCTACAAAGAATGGCTACTGTTTTTAAACGTGAAAAGAAAATGGATTTAGCTATAGAATGTCTTCGTAAATCTAACGAAATTTCTGATACATACGAACATAACCCACTAACACAAAAAGATTATATGCGATTGGTTTCATTTTTAAAAAATGCCAAAAGAAACGATGAAGCATTACAGGCTGAAAAAGATATCAACCTTAAACACCCAGAATTTAAAGATAGAAGAATTTCTAATCTCAAAGGAATTAAGGATTGTTTAGAAAATGCAAAAAAATGGGAATATGATATAGTTATAGTAACGACTAATAATTATTGTCAATTCTGCAAACATTGCAATAACAAGAAATATTCTATCAGTGGCAACAGCAATGAATATCCAAAACTACCTGAAGAGATAAGAAATAATGGCGGATATTGTAACGAGTGTTATCTCGGAATGCACATAGATTTTAATGATTTAGACGATGAAGATTAACTACTAACAAAAAACACCGCCCTGCTCCGCTTTAAACAGAGTAGGACGGCAGACCACACAGCGAGTGTGCAGTACAGTGCTATAAGCACAACTTCAAACACTAATATTGTACCACACTCGCCCGAAAAAATCAAGCCTTTTTAAGGGCGAGATTTTTGCACCCTTTTTTAGAAAACAAGGAGGTACAAAATGAAAAATCCAAACGGATATGGGAGCGTTTACAAGCTCACCGACAAGAAACGCCGAAAGCCTTGGGCTGTTCGTGTAACAGATTCGTGGGATATAGTAGACGGAAAACTCAAACGCAAGTACAAATACCTAGGTTACTACGAAACACGCAAGGAAGCTATGCAGGCACTCGCCGAATACAATGTCAATCCTGCTTCTGTAACAAGGGATATCCTTTTCGTAGACCTTTATAAAATGTGGTCGGAGGAGAAATACTCCAATTTTTCAAAATCAACTGTAGCCGTTTATCAAACTGCTTTCAGAGCGTGCAAACCGCTGTATGGCTATAACTTCAAAGATTTACGCCGACCTCAGCTTCAAAAAGTTATTGATGAATGCGGAAAAACATACCAGTCATTAGCACATATGAAAGCAATGCTGTCACATATGTATAACTATGCGATAGAAAACGATATTTGCGACAAGAATTATGCACAGTTCATAGATTTGGCAAAGTACTCAAAACAAGATAAGGAAAACAGAAAAGAAATTCATAAAGTTTTCACAAAAGAAGAGATTTCTGTTTTATGGAAAAACGTAGAAACAAGCCAGACGGCTCAAGCCGTGTTAATTATGATTTATACCGGTGTAAGGATATCCGAACTGCTTAACTTGAAAAAATTGGAAGTTCATCTTTCTGAACAGTGGTTTCACATAAGCAAGTCAAAAACTGATGCCGGAGTGCGTGATGTACCAATAGCGAATAACATTCTTCCATTATTTCAAAAACAAATGGAAACAACTGGAGAATATTTGTTTTCCCAAAATGAAAAGAAATATTCATACAAAACATTCAAAAAGAATTTTTGGGATAGTCTTTCAGATGAATTTGGAATGAACCATCTTTTTCATGATACTCGCCACACTTGTGTTTCATTGCTGGCAGAGAAAAAGGTCGAGCAGACTATTATTAAAAAAATAGTAGGTCATGTTGGTGCAATGACAATCACCGAAAAAGTATACACTCACTACGATATAAAGCCGCTACTCGAAGCGGTAAATTTAATATAAAAAGTGTGTATCACAGGTGTATCACCGTATGGATTTTTGCGTTTTTTAAGACGTTTTTTAAAGAAAAAATGGCTTAAAATCGCAATTTTAAGCCGTATGTCAAATTAGTGGAAAATATATCTATCTATTTTCATAATGCCGAAGAATGGCTTAAAATCTAGCTTTTTATCAAAAAAGTGAGTAATGTGTGTATCACGCAGAAAACGTATTGCTAATTTTACACAACAGAACAGCCGCCCTCAGCGTACTTTTACAGTACCTTTGGGCGGCTTAAATGTTAATCTTTGTTGTTATCTTCAATCTTATCCTTAGCGACCTTTAATATATTTGCAATCCACTTCGGCATAATATCGGGATTGATAAGATAAAGATTTTCTGCAATCGATATGCACTCATTGAGTACTATGTAACAGCAAATAATCAATGCAAAAGGCAAATCGATGTCAAGAGTCAATCCCGTTTTCAAGAACAACATGGGAACGGCATAATCAAGATAAATCCCGAACAGTAATCCCACAAGCAGGGCAATTTTTTTCCAAAAGCCTTTCCAGCCTTTTTTACTTGATAATCCCTCGCCTGTTGTCTTAGCCTTGATAACACCCGTCACGCTGTCGAAAACTATAGCAATACAAACAAACAAAATCAGTAATCCGTACTGTTGATAAAAGGTCGCTGCAGCACCGCAAACAACGCTTACAATCCACTTAAACCGATTATCCATACAATATATAATTTTCACCCTTTCAAACAAAACCCGTCTAAAAAACAGCCGCAGATTTTTGAAGCTTTTATGTTTACTTTCTCTCTGTGTAATCAAGCGAAATCCAGCCGTTTCTGCCTTTCTGATAAGCTTTCAGCAAACCCCAGCCGTTACTCTCTTCAACGATTGTGTATACCTCGTTTTGCTTAACGGTATTCACAACGGGATAACTCGTGCCTGCACCCTGACGAACATTCAAAACATCTGCCGTAATCTTAACCGTATACGAACTTTCTGTTTTCGGATAAACAATATTACCTTTGCCGTCAAACACATAATATCCGCTGTTCTTGTCGGCAACAGACTTAGCACTCTCAAGGCTCTTATAAGCACCGATTTGTGATTTTGAATCACTCCACGATTTACGAACCCTATAGAGATTTTCTGTATTTGTTGTGGCTGTAACTGTTTGCGATGTATCGGACGTTGATGTTGAAGTACCCGTCAATTTTGCTTTGAACGCTTTCCAAGCGGAAACATCTCCGCTGTCCTCGTTCCAACCCTTAATGCCGGGACAATACTTGCCCGTAACATCATAGTGCCTGATTACTCTATCCGCAGGAATATTATAGGTCTGCATAAGGGACTTTGCAAGCTCAGCGGCTTTGTTGATGACTGCTTCCGTGAAATAATAGTTGTTATCGTTAGCCGCCGTCATTTGACCCGTCTTGTTGCTCGAACAAACTTCAATTCCTATACTGTTGTAATTTTGACACGCACCGTAATAACTGCCGCCCTTGTTGTAATTTTTAGCGTCGCCGCAATGCCAACAGTATCTATTTTTGATATCGGGGTTAAACTGCACTGCCGTTGTATCGTCAACAATGAAATCGGCACTTGCATAAATGCTCGGGTTACTGAACATAACCGCAGTATTGTACGCAACACCTGTACGGCTTGTCGTTCCTGCCGTGTAATGAATTACAATGTAATCAAGCGGTCTGTTGCTGTACGCAGATGTATTCGAGTAACTTGTCTGTTTTGTAATGTTTATTGACATAAAACTCACTCCTTAACCAAGTCTTCAAATCCCTCGTCAAGCAAAATCGCCCTGACCTGCTCCTTAAGCTTTGCAGGAACTTTTGAAAAGCTTGTTTTTCCTGCAATTATTCTGTAAGCGTAAAATTCAGCCATTAATCTTCACCTCCCATTACAAATTCAATCAGTTCTTCAACGGCTTCCGCCGTAAACTCTGCCGATTGCTCAACAGCCGTTAAACGTTCTTCAATAGATGAATCTTCCTCAATCTTAATGTTTGTTTCCGTGTAAACAAAATCAGCACCGATGAAATCAACAGCTTCTGAAAACTGCATTCCGTCACGCTCAATGTAAAAACTGCTGTCACTGTATGTTTTACGGTACTGTTTACCGTTAATGTCGATAATATCACTCTTAACCATTAGTTTCCTCCAGTTCGCTTAATCCTTTAATTTGGTCTGCATATACAGTCCAGTTTGTGGCGGTCTTGTAGCTTTCCACAAGCTCATCGGGAACGTAAATAAATCCTGTTCCGCTTGCGATAGGTGTTCTTTCAAATGCATTTGCACCTCTAAGCGTAACAACCTGACTGTTTGTAAGTTTGATTGAAGCAAGATTTGTACAAGACGAAAAAGCAGTATTATATATCATTGTGACCCTTGGGCAATTGATATAGGTAAGCTGTGAGCAACCTTGAAAACTTGATATTCCGACTGCTGTAGCGTTGGCAAAATCGGCGGAAGTTAATTGCGTACAACCATAAAAAATATTATCGCTTATGGTCGAAGTTACATTCGGAAACTCAACCGAAGTCAATTTAATACATCCACGAAAAGCATATGCTCCGATAGCTGTTACATTAGGAAGGTCGATTGAAGTTAATTGAGAACAGCCGTAAAAAGAATATGCTCCTATATTAGTCACTCTGTGGTTTTTTATTGACTTAATGCTCCTGCCAATTATACCTTCAACAGTGGCATTACTTCCCGACTTGCCGCCGTATGTATAATTATACAAATCCCAATTATCCACCGAAATTCACCCACTCTCCGATGTGAAGAATGTACAAATCACCTGTATCTGTACAAAGAGCCGTTGAGCCGTCTGCCGCATTGGTTATCGAATCAAGCTTGATTAAATCCGTTGATTTCAGGATATAATCGTTCACACCGTTGTATCTGCTCTTTGTCATTCTGATTGACCCGAAATCAGGTACACTTCCCTCGTCAAAAATCATACCCATAATAATAACTTGTGTTGCCATTGATTACTCCTCCTTTTCGTACTCTAACGCATACCTACCAAACCAGAACAGCTTTTTAGTGCCGACCTCTACACTACCTAACGGATAACCGCCATTTGGTTTTCCAAGCACCCTGAACAAATGCCGCAATTTCAAATTTTCAACGCAACTGTAAGCATTGGCAACTGAAAACTTTTGACCACCCAAAGAGGTTGAAAGATACGCATTGGTTTCATTCATTGTTTCTATACTGTCGTGCAGAGGAGATAAAATGTAATGTGTACTCGAACTGTTTGACTGAGTCGCAACCCCCACAATTAACGTTGGTGTAGATTTCAATGTGTAAATACAGTTAAAATCATCGTATGAAATATTCGTATTACCTTTTACAGTCCATGCAATACCGTATATAGTGCGGATATATGCACACCCAAAATTATTATTGGTGCTGCTTGTCGAAATTGTATAAGCACATTCATCATTGTTCAGATAATACTTGATAAGGATTCCCGAACCTGAAGAACCTACCGAAACTGTTATGTATATTTTCTTATCTTCGTCAAGATAAATATACATAACCGAATTTTCCGTATCACGATAAAAACTTGCACCCTCAAAGTCCGTAAAAGCTTCTTCCCAAAAATTCCAAACCTCGGATATGGTTTCCGATGTAATATCGGCTGTTGTCCAAACCTTTGAATTAATCTGATTGTTTCTGCTCATTTAGTTATCTCCTCCTGTTATTGTACCGGCATAAGATTGCGATACTCCACCTTGCATTAACAATGTTGACGAACCCGTAATTACACTGTTTCCTACTGCCAACTCGTCCGCAAGGCTTTTGATTTCTTGCAAAATCGCCTTTTCGGATTTTTTCATTTCATATAGGAGTTCGTCATATTTATCCTCGAATTCCTCTCTGACATCTTCGACTTCTTCCGATAATGCCGTTTGTACATTAGTCAACCAAATATCAATACTAAGAAGATTACTTGTCATTTGTGATGATAAGCTGTTTTTGGCTGTATCAATTCTATCAATAACATCACTTTTTGCATTATCTATACTATCCGAAAAATCATCACCGACACTTTCAACTTTTTGCAGTGCCTCAGCCACTCCATTGTCAATCCTGTTAAGGTCAAGAGCTGTAATCGGAGTAGTAGTGTTGGGGTAGTCTTTCCAAGTTTTAGGCTGATAATCCGACATATAACCACCGTCCTTTTCTTAATATTTAATCGCCGTCAAAATATTCCTCCGTATACCTTATGTTTTCGGCATTTGATGTAATCTCGTCCGTGATAGCTTGAATTCCTGAAAGCGTTCGGCTCAACACCATAGTGTTAAACGTTTTGATATGGTCCTTGCCGTTAATGTCATACCAAGTTACATAAACCTGTATCTTATCACCGAGTTCTACCCAGCTGCGGTATTCAGATTTCAGGTTTATAGGGTCATAGATAACACTAAAATAAGAATTGAGAAGTGATTTTATCTTTTGAAATTCGGGGTCAAAATCTCTTGCTTTATAACTTTTGGTGATAATATTAATATCTTCCAAAAAATAATAATTTTCATCAGAACTTGAATCAAAATAATATCGACCCGTACCGTCCTCAAAACCTGCTATGTATAGACCTGTGTAGCCTGTCTTTGTAAAGTCCTCTGTTGCAACATCAATATAGTAGTGATAAATCTCGTAATTCGTCTCCGTTTGACTGTAATCACGAAAACTTACATAATCCAGAAAACCATCGCCATCGATAAAACAAAAGCATCCGTTAAATTCCATAATTTGCCTGAGGAGTTCCCCTACAGTTACTTTATCTTCAACCATATAAACAAGCAAATCATTGGCAGGCAGCGTTAGATTCTCAATTGCGGTTGCTTTACGAAAATTAAATTTTTTCAACAATTCTTCCCAAAGCTTCCCGAGAGTTATTGTGCTTGAATTTTCAAACAGACTTCGATACCAGTTTGTACAATTAACCGTACCTTTCCAATAAAAATCATCGTAGGCAACAATTTTTCGTATAATACGGTTTTTAGATAATTTGCAGCTGTAAATTTTTCCTGTAAAAAGCCATATAGGATTGCCGTTGTACCCTTCGCACACAGTTAATCCTGGGTAAGTCGTGATATCCTCTGTGCTGCTGATTGTTGTCGGATAAGTTTGACTACCGGGATAAGTCGGCATAACCGCTGTTTGGTACAGCCGCACAGAAATTCCTCTACCTGTCAAATCAACATTTTTTGTAATCTCAATTTCAAACTGACTTGCTATGCAGCCACCGAATTTGAGGTCACTGTCATCACAAAGACTTTGCGTAAGCTTCATACTTTCCGATACAATTTCGTCATTGTTAATAACGTAGGGAAGCTCCGAACCGTTACCGTATATTAAAATTGTCAGCTCATTTTTAACACTTCCGTTAAGGTAGGCTCTCTTGAAAAAATTGCTTGCTTCTCTCATATTTTCACCACCTTAATATTCCGTAAGCTGGTATGTAACCGATTTATACCAGCGTTCGCCGCCGAAATATCCCAGTGTACCGAAAGTCGGGTCGGATATATAAAAATCGCCTGTTTCATATTCGTTTGTTTCATCGTTATAATATGTTACACAAACCTTTCTTTCGGTAGAATTTATCATGCCCGAATTAATAATATTCTGAAATTTTTTCTTATCCGATAAACTCATAGGGCAGGTAGTAAACATAATAGTTGTTTTAAAATTCGGACTTGTCATACGGTGAAGAAGAATATTTGCATCTCGATAAGCTTCAAGCTCCGTTCTTTGATTTGGTGTGTCAACATAGCCGTCCGATGTTATGTACTTGTTCGGCAATTCCGTATTACCGAACTTCAACAAATATTCACTCATAAAAACCACCTTTACGCATATGCAGATTTGCCGCCGTGTCTGCGTTTATAAGCGCCATTCTTCTTAACCGTACTTTTAAAAAGAACATCTTCGTCACACTTCGCTGTAATCTCAATATTTCCACCGCCGTTCTTGTTAAAATCGCAGAGCATTTTCAGATACATCAAAATCTGCTGCAAAATTTCAGTATCATCGGAGTTTTCGCTGTCAAGCATACCCTGCAGCTTTGAAAGCGGAGATATAACCTCAGGGTCATTGTAAGCATTTTTATTGTCGCCGACCATAGCAATGGTAGGTGCTTTTACAAGTCCGCCCTGTGCAAGACGTGGAATCCTCGGCACTTCATCGGGCAATGTAAAGCCCCAATCTTTACCAAGCAAATCACCTATTTTACCAACAAACGCACCTATTCCGTCAACTATCTCTTTCAACATACCATAAAAAGCCGACCAAACCGCATTCAAGGCATCTATAACAAGGTTTATAGCTCCCTTGATAACTCCCCATATAATAATACAGATACCGTGGATAAACTCCGCAAGACCTTTGACACACTTTTCTATATCGCCTGTAAAGATACCTGTTATAAAATCAAGAACACCCTGCAAACTGCGAATGATACCTCTAACAACGTCAACGATAACTCCGAAAACATCAAGAACTGCGTCCCAGATTGATTTCAAAGCCCCCATAATTCCTGTAATAGGACCCCTCAGAAGCTTATCCCAAAGCGGTCGAAACCAGTTATTCCACAGAGCCGAAATACAATCCATAAGACTGCTTACAAATTCAAGAATGTTGTTCCAAAGCTTACTCAAATGATTATCCCAAAAATCGCCTACCGAATCTATGAGATAGTCGATAAACGGTGTAACATAATCATTCCATAGTTCCATAAGGAAATCGCCAATATCAAAAAGAGTACCTATAAATCCGTCAAAAGCCTGTGAACCTTTTTCGTCCCACCAAGTCGTCAAGGTTGTTCCGATATCCTCCAAAATACCACCGAAAGTAGACATTGCATTTGCTGCATTGCCGTTTAAGCCGTCAAAAAATTCGCCTATTGTGTCGCTGTTGTCAACTGTCCAATCCTCGAAATTTTTCGATACAATATCAAGACCGCCCGAAAAAACATCTGCAAACGACAACGCAAATATACTCGCACCGCCCATTAAATCGGCATAGCCTGTGGAAAGCTCGTCACTGCATCGTTCCTGACTTGCTGCGGCTTCGTTTAAAAGATTCGTAATTCCGTTCGCCGTTTGCGTTGCGGTGTTTTCAAGGTGTCCTTTTATTCTGTCGGAATACTCGCTTATCTTATCACCGTACTTATCAAGATATTTCTCAATACCCTTCTGAGCATTGTCAACAGCAGCCTGAACATTTCTTTTAACTGCCGATGTAAGCGGCTCGAAGGATTTCATCAACTCTTGCAATTGCTTTTTAATAACGTCAAATTTCACGGAACTAACACTCTGATTTAAATCATCAACACTGCTTTTCGCAAGCTCCGCACTTTCGGCAATATCGTCAATATCGTCATTTTTTTCGACTTCTTTGTTATCATCTTTGCTATTGTCACTATCATTATCCTCATCGGGCATTGACAGAACATTCAAATTATCAAAGCCGGCAAGCTGACCTTGTGCTTTTTTCTGTGCCTTCACAGTGTCTTCTATATCTTCTTGAGCCTCTTCTTCCGCTTCGGAAACGTCCTCCGCTGTATCTGCCGCAATATCTGAAATCGCTCCGCCTGTGTTCTCTGCTTCGCTCAAATCCCAACCGAACAAATCGGCAAGTACCTTTGTCGCTTCACTTGCCGCCGATGTCAAGGTTTGAATAGCAGATGTAATTCCCTTTACAATCGGAATAAGCGACTGTAAAAGCGGCTTTCCGATTACGGCTTTAAACTGTTTCCAAGCTTCTTTTAAATTGCCTGTTACGTTCTCCCAACCGTCAGCTTCTCGTGCGGCTTGACCCATAGCTCCGGAAAGAGCATTAGCGTCTTTAACCATTTGTAAAAGTGTCAGCTGTTTCTGAGCTTCCGACAATTCCATAAAGGATTTACCGTAAAGCTTATTCGCCGCCGCATTTCTTGTAGTTTCAGTACACGATATACCCAGAGCTGCATCGTTTGCATAATTGCCTTTTAAAAACGACCTCAGACTTTCCGCTGTATCTTCGATTGAACGGTCATAGTATGCGGCACTGTCTGCGGTTACTTGTAAGGCTTCCTGCATCATATTCAAAGCGTTCACGGAATCCATACCGCTTGCCTTTGCAAATGCATAAATCTGCGTGCCTGTACTCTGCAAGCGTGTTTCCAGAATACCGCTTTCGTTTGCAACTTTTTGAATAGCGTTTCTCGCTTCGTTTTCAAGAGTTCCGAAAGTCTGTTCAAGCTGAGCATTCAAAGCTTTAACCTCAGCCGCCGCTTCAACGCAAGCCTTACTAAATGAAACTACCTGTTTCACGGCAAAAACACTTATAATAAGCGTACCTAATTTTTTCACGGCAGAACCAAGCGTCGAACCGATAGACTTAGCCGTATTACGAGCTTCGTTTCCAAGCTCTTCTACCTGTCCGGCTGCATTTCCGAGGTGCTGCGACAAGCTTCCGGCATTTGCACTTAAACCCTGCGTAAGCTGTGAAGAACTGTCACGGATAGAATCCGTCATATTCTGTGACATCTGCGACATACTGTTTTGAACATCGCCTGCAATCTGAGCAGATGTATTTCTGAAAGTATCCGTCATATTCTGCGACATCTGAGCCATATTGTTTTGCATATCGCTTGCAATTTGAGTTGACGCATTTCTGAAAGTGTCGGTCATATTTTGTGACATCTGATTTACGTTATTCTGAAATCCGCTTGTCATCTGAGTAAGACTGTTTCCGATACTGTTTATACTGTTCTCGCAGCCTGTCAAAGCTGTTCGGAACGCTTCGGATAACTGAGTACTTGCATTTCTCGCCGCTTCGTTGATAGCCTGAGTAAGTCCGTTTGTGTTCAACCCCAAATCAAACGACACCGCACCGACGCTTGTCGCATTACTGTTCGCCATTCTTCACACCTCCCGCAATTGAAATAAAGAAATTCTTCAATTCCTCTAAAATATTATCACGGCTTTTTTCCGATACTTTCAAAGCCGTTCTGTTTCTCCACTCGCTTCGGATTTTTCTTTGGTGCGGAGTAAATTTTTCAAGTATTTTCGGGTCGTTCTCGGCTCTTATCCGAACAATACGACCGAGGGGCGAATCTGCACTCAAACCCGAAAGTAAAGCACAAAATTCGTCCCACTTCATCTTTTTAAAATCCTCCGAATAAATTCTTACCCCATACTCCGATAAAAACGATGATACAATCAAATCAAAGTCTTCGATTATGTCGTAGCAGGGGTCGCCGTTTCCCCCTCGGAATCTCCCGAAACAAGCGACATTGTAATTTCAAAGAGGGTTTTAAAGTCCTTTACGTTCAATTTAAGAGCCTTGATTTTCTCAAAATCCTCTTCGGAGAAAATTGTTTTGCAGATACGGTTAATTGATTCAGCGTCCATTTTACCGTCAAGAAGCGGCATTATTTCAAGCATTGTCATTGCTTCGTCATTCACCGTTAAAATTACATCTCTGATTTTAATCTGCGGCTTTTCAAGACTGAGCTTTTCTGTAATATCAATAATCTTTGCCATTTTAAATATCTCCTTTTATGCTACTGTTGGTTTGCCGTTTGAAAGTACTTCAAATTCAAGCGGTGCGACGGCTGTGGAATCTCCCGAACCGAGTGCGGTAACGTTTACAACAGCATCCGAAAAGCTTACAACAGTTCCGTCGGGGAAAGTCCAGTCGAAATCCGCTTCGGCTTCTCTGCCGTTTTTGAATGCAAGACCTGCTACAAAATCATTGCCTGCGTCGCCGACATTTCTCTTCGCAGTTACCGAAATCGAAATTGATTTTGCTGTTTTAAGTCTGCGTGTCCAACCCTGCTGGTCAAACGGCGACCATTCCTCAACACCGTCATTGAACGATACCGAAAATGTCGTACAGTCGGCTATGGTGTTTTTTGTCGAAGCTCCCACAGCTCCGATTTTGAACTGATTTTCATAGCAAGGGTATACACCTGTTGTTGTAGTGTTAGGCATAATTAAACCGTCCTTTCGTAATAAATATCAAATTCAATCACACGCTCGTAAACTCCGTTATCGTCCGTGCCAACGTCCACGGGTTCGGACTGCAAAAGATTTATAAACTGAACGTGCGTATTGTTTAAATTCAATGAAGAAACCGCCGTAAGCTGTTTGTAAAGCTCATAGGCGGTTTTCTCCGTTTCATCTGCGTTTTTATTCCAATGTATTAAAACAGATATCGGCTTTATTTCATAGCTTGACGGCTGACCGATAGCTTTTATCGGCGGCGCAGGGTTCTTTCTCTGATACACACCGATTGACTTATCATTCTTAGAATCAAGCTTGCCGATATAGTAAAAGTCTGCGGAGATTAGCGTTTTTAGCCAATCTCGCACATTTGATAGGTAAATCAATTTTGAACACCTCGAAGAAGTCTTTTGTAAAGTTTCTTGAATGTTTTGGGGCAGAAGTCTTTGTAATCGCCGTCAATCCACGGTTTGAACCATTCGCCGCCTGCATAGAGATTGCCGCCGTGACTGTCACCGTATTCGTCAAACCAAATACCACGATGAAAATTATATTCGGGGTGAAAATACAATCGCCTTGCATAAGGTGTACTTGAAACAATAGAAACTCTTCCTATATCAACCTGACTTTTATCAACAAAAGTACTTTCATTCTGCAATGTTCCCATATCTCTGGGCATAACCTCCGACTGTACTACCTCCGTATGCAACGCTTCCGCTGTTTGTACAAGTGCTTCTTTTGCAAGGTCACAAAGCTGATTCACCGCAACAGTATCTATTGTAATTCTTGATGATACCTGCATTATATCAAATCCAATCTTGTATAATTGACAGTGCCGTCGGGATTACGTGCTTTTTCGCCCTGAAAGATACGTCTTTTCACTCCGTAAACCTCGACTTCACCGTTTGACAGTGTAGGTAAATCGGAAGCAATATCCCCGACAAAATAAGCCTGTGCGGATAGCGTTACAATCGTTTTATCAGCTGTTATAACGGTTTTCGCCTTATCCTGATAATTACACATCAGATTAAGAACAACGTCCGTGAGCGGCTCTCCGTCCTCGGAAATACCCTCTTTAAAAACAGTTACCTTTATCGGAGTTTTGCATACCGATTTCAACACCAAGCAAGGATATTTCATACTATCTAACCCCTCTATAGCACAACCCCGTTTGCATAAGCAAATTGTAAGTATCTCTGCGAATCGCAACACCGTTCACAACGGCAATATTCCAGCTTGACCCAAACTGCATTGATACACCGTTAATCGAATAACTCTGTAAAACACTGTTGATTAAATCCTCGTTTTCGCACTCGAAATTCGCCATATCAAAGCACACGGTTTTTATAGTTTCCTGCTGAAATTCCGTGAGATTTTCAAAACCCTTTGCGACTATTCTGTTAAAAGTCAAACTGTCAATATGACGGCTTGCAGATATAAGATATTTTTCAATATTCTCCTCTATCAAGCCGCCATTGTTTAAATATTCCTCTTCGCTCAGATAAGGTTTGTACATACAATCTCACCTTATTTCTTACGGCTTGATGAAGCCGCCGCAAGCTGTGACTGCAATACTTCATTCTCTGCGATAACCTTAGCATACTCCGAATAAGGCACGGTAGACACGGGCGAATGCTCGATGATGTCGCCGCTGTCGTCTATGATATCGTAACCCTGAGAAAGATACGATTTCTTTGAAGTTTCGTCAACGGTGTAAACCTTGTTTCCCTTAATTGCTTTCATATTCTGTTCCTCCTTACGAATCTCTGTGGATAATGCAGCCGTCCTTCATCAAATGGTCAATTGCAAAAGTACCATTGTAGCGGCGGTTCTGGTAGAGGTAGTTATCCGATGTTCTCGAATCCGAACCGGGGGCAAAAAGGTGAATGTAACTGTACTTCACTCTCGACACCTGACACTCGGGGTCGATAAGCATGTAATTCATCTGTTTTGCCGTGCTTGCCGCAGCACAGCCTGTTGTGAAGTCGTAAAGTGTCTTAAAACGGTCGGGCATTACCGTAACGATATTTGAAATATCATCAATACTGTGAACACGTCTGTCAATACCACCGCCCTCTCTGATGTCGAGTGTTCTCTGAATGCCCTCTGCATTTTTAAGAAGCTTCTTATAGGTCGGAGTACAGAAAAGAATCAGCCTGTCAAGCGGCACACCCTTGTTTTCAAATGTTTCAAGATTGCTGTCGAAGTCGCTGAGGATAGTTGTCGTGGTGAGCGAACCTGTTTTGATAGTCGCACCTACTCTTGTTGCTTCGGAGAAAAGCTTCGAGTATGTATAGCAGTCAAGCTCGGGGATAGCCTGTGTACGCTCGAAGCGGTTCTGAACATTTGCAAGCGATACAACCGTATCTGTTTCGTCAAAGTCCATAGGGTCAATAACAAACTCGATAGAACGGTCGTGGTCGAGTGTCTTTGTTTCATAAGCGTTTGCGTAGTTGCCCTGAGTGAAGCCGAGGCTTGCTCTTGTGTGGTCAACATAACCGCTGACGGTGAGAGTCGGAATTTTGATAGTCTTACCACCGTTAAGCTGAATGTCTGTGTTTGAATGATAGAGTGGGTCGCAGGTGAGTTCCTGACCGTAAAGCTCTCTGAGCTTGTTGCTCCAAATTTCGGCATAATTAATTGTATTTGGCATTATTCATCAACCTTTCTTTTTAAGACCAAAAGCCTTATCAATCTTATCATCATTTGCGGAAGTCTGACCGGAACTGTCCGCACCGACCTTAATACCGCCCTTTGCCTTACCTTTACTGTCGGCTTTCCAGTCGGGATATTTCTTCGCCACAGCCTGTAAAGCCGCCGAAATATCGCTGCCGTCACGCTTAACAATATTCTCCGCAAGAATAACAGCGTCCTCAATTACATCGGGGATAAATCCGATTTTCATTGCTTCAAGCTGAGTTTTCAATCGGAAGTTTTCCTCTTTGAGTTTATCTGTTTCGGATAACTCGGGCGGTGCGGCTTCGGGTTCTGTAGCGTTCTCTGTGGGGTTCTCGGGCGGCTTTTCGGGTTCATCGGGTACGTTTTCACCCTCTGCCTTTTCCTCGTTCTTAGCGGCTTCCGTAGGCTTCTCTTCGGGCGTTTTTTCGTCTGCCTTTGGAGTTTCTGCCTGCTCTTCTGTCGGCTTGTTTTCGGCTTTTTCCTCTTCGGGGGTTTTCTTCTCGTCTGCCATTTGGTTTACCTCGCTTTCTTAGATTTGGGTATAAAAACAGCACTGTTTTACACATAAGAGTGTTTAAACAGTGCTTATATTAACAATTTTGCGGTGTTTTTGTGCATAATAAAAGCACCTGATTCAAGGCATTGCCTAATCGGTGCTTAGTCTTTAATTAGTTCGATTGTTAAATAGATATATGCTCTATAGCGGCTCTTACTTCAAGTACAGCGATATACTCAGCCATTGCTTTGAGTTGCATATTATAAGCAGCTTTATAAGCTGCTTTCGGACATTCGGGCAGGAAATCAAGATTATTCCAATTCTCTACCATCTTCCTAAGCTTTTTAAATCTAATCACAAGCTGTCTGTATTCAGCTATAAATCGGTCTTTGTAGTCACCCGACTGCATTAGCTGCACCGTGTCTTTCAGTTCCATTGTTCTCACCTCTTTTCACGCATAACAAAACCGCCTTGATTACTCAGGGCGGTTGACATTAAATTTCTTCCAGTTGTTTTATTGATATATCCTTACCATTTTGATTTAACCACTCTGCGGCTTCAAAGCAGTTATTAAATTGGTGATATTTTTCCCAAAAATCTAAATCTTTTCCTGATTTCATAATTTCTAATGGGGGGATAAAAGCTATATCATTTTTTGCATTGGCGAAAAAAACCCAACTATCTTTTAATTCGGTACAACTTGTAATAATAAAACCCTCATAAACATCCCTTGCATATTCATAAGCCTGTTTTATATTAATGCTCATATTATCTCGCCCCTTTCACACAATCCTTTATCAACGTACTAAAATCAAGATTATCAATTCTACAAAATTTTGTTTTATCAAGTAAATTCATATCAAAATAATTTTCCACACTGACCAAATTCTTTTGAGGATCTATAAATATAGTCTTTTCTCCAATTTGTTCAGCTGCGAAAATGTGACTTCCTTTATCCGTAACTATTGCGATTTCCACTCTCGCTCCATCACCACATTTTTGCAAAAATTCTGTAATCTCTTTTTTTCCTGTACCTTTACAAGTTATCCAATTGGTCCCGACAAAGACCTTTTGGTAATCATAAAGTCCAATATTATCATCAAATGGATTTTCAGGTGAGCTAAGTGCAACTACTGCATATCCTCTTCGCCGCATTTCATAAGCTGGAACGCAACGCTGACAATTATTTTTATATCCATTTGGATTTGTCGCTTTCAATGCTTGTTCCATACTTTCAATATTCTTTATTTTTGGTAAAGATGAAAGATATTCTGTTGAAACTGGTTTATATTTTTCAGGAGTAACAGAGGCTTTTAATTTAGCTTTAAATCCTGATAGTTTATCTCCAATTCCTGCATAATATTCTTTTGGTTCTATTATACCACTTTCCGCAGAATTTGCAACAGATTTTTTGAAATTCTGTATACTTTCTTTAACCTGAGCAAGCTTCTCTTTCCACTCGCTTTTTCTCGCCCGATAAATTCTTTGATTATCCTTATCAAGCGAATAATTAGACATTCTTTCAAATCTCTGCACCTGCCGTTCACAGTAATTTTGACGTTGCTCGGCATTGTAAAGCTGTTCATTAATTCGCTGTTCCTGAGGTGTGATTTGATTTTCCGAGGTGGGTACGGTTGAATCAACCCCATTTTCACTTGCGGAATATTCGGGTTCTTTGGTAGGGGGAATTTCTTTCCCCTCATCTTCTTCAAGTTCTGTTTCGGGAGTTTCTTCTATCTGTTCTTCCTCCGTCTGCTCCTGTTCTTCGGTTTCTTCTTCGTCCTCTTCATCGAGAATATCCCCGAAATAAGTAGTATGAGAATCCTGACAATTCGGGTGATACAAACCGTCTTTAATACACTCCGACATCAGCAAATAACCCTTTTCCTTAGCTTCCTCAGCCGTGCCGCCGCTCCAGACATCGTCAACAATAATCTTCCCCACAAACGGGGCACACTTGGGACAAGGGTTACTCCGCTTATTCATAATCACAGTATGTATGCCCCACTTTTTACGCATTTCGCCCTCTCCTTGAAGATAGGCTCGTTTGTTTGCTGTGCGTATTGCCATTTCGGCGTAAACATCAATCGGGACCCGTCTGCCGTTTTTGTACTGAATACAATTTATCCCGGCTGAAAGAAAATCTTTTGTAGCCATATCGACTGCTTTTTCATAAGTGCCTGCACCCGTGTTTGCATACACCTGAGCATTGAAAATAATCTTGCGGTATTGGTCGTTTGTCATTCGCAAAACTGCGTGTTCGGCTCGCTCCATATCGTTTGTGGTCGCTTTGATAAGAGCGTCAAGCTTGCGGTCGTTCGTCTTGAAAAACTCGCCCTGAATCGCTCCCGAACCTGTAATAGGTGTCACCGTTTCGGGTATACCCTTTTGAATTGCCTTTAAGATTTTTTGTTCCTGAGCTGTTTCGGCAGTGTTGTATGTATTGGTAAGCATTTCTTCAATTCTGTCATTTATTGAGGAAAACTTTGAACCGAATTTTGCGGCGGCTTTACGCTTGTAATCCTCTAACGCTTGAAGCTGCAATGCCTGCCACTGCGACCATTCAAACCCCTCCGTAATCTCTTCAACTTGATGTCGCTTAAGGTTGCGTATCATAGAATCAATAAGCTCGTCTTCAATTGCACCGAAAGCCGCTCCGATATCGTAATCAGCCATTTGTTAAAAGCCCTCCGTAAATATCGGCTCGTTCATACTTTCTACACCCTGTTCGGACTTGATACGCTCGACTTCTTTGGCTTTCCACTCGTCCGTTTTTGTGTCGCCGTACAGTTCATCAACGCACGCTTCTACACTCATAATACCTTGCGTTCTGCCCTTTCCGACTGTTTCAACCTGACTTTCAAAGCTCGGGTTAGCATACTCACCGAACGGCACTTCGATTTCGATATTTTCAAAATGTTTTTCGCACATCTCGGAATATGTTTTAAATACCGTTTCAATAAGTTTCGGAAGAACGTTCTGCAATGCTCCTACAATTTTGTTTCGAGTGTAAAGTGTAGTTTTCTCTTTTTCTCTCTGTGCTTCGGCATTATCCAGTTTCTTGACATCAATACCCAGAGTTGACGGAGAAATTATCCCCTGCAAACACAAATCGAGAGCTGTTATATATGTACTCAAATAGCTGTCATGAGGTATAGCCGGCTGAATAAGCTCGGGTCTGACTACACCGCTATTCTCGGGCATTGCTCCGTCTGCTTCTATAAAAACATTATCAAACGGATTAGGCTTCATCGGCTCGCCGTTATACGGATTTCTCGGGGTATAATCGGGCGGTAAGAACTTCTGCGGACGGCTCATTCTGACAGCGTAAAGCCACTGCGACCACGCTTCATCAAGTGCATCAAAGCTGTCGCATTTACCGCCGTCAAACAATGACTGACCCCTGCCCTCATAACAGTGACTTGAAAAAATCTTAAACGGTACAGCCATAATCAAGGAATTGTCAATCGGATAAAATTTAAGTTTCTCCGTTTGTGGAATTGCATTAAGCGAACATTCACTTTCACCCCGATAAAGCTTGTAATTAACATATCCGTAACCGTAATGTTCGTGTAATGTATAAATACCGCTTTTGTGCTTGTATACGGTTTTGAAAATAATCTCCCGAATCCTGCCACGCTTATACACAAATTCAACCTTGTCACCCGGATAAAATTCTATAATCGGGTACTGTGAAATATCCGTATCAATCGAGATTTTAAAAGCACCGTCACCAATGTAAAGCACCTGAGAAAGTGCCGCCGAAAGCAGCTCTTCAAAATTGTTTTCCCTAGAAATTTCCTCCCAGATATCCGTTAAATTATCGGGCAGCTTGATGTCGTTCATATCCGCCAGAACAACACTTGTAAGCACGTCAACCATAAGCCGTGGAATGCCTGTGTGAACCTTGCGGATTTCCATACCGTATGTCGGAACGGCACTCCAAAAGGCTGTTTTATCGGAGGAAATCTGTCTGTAAAGTTCCGATAATTCCTGACCGTTGCCACGATACCATATTCTGTTTTTAGCTGCATTTGTGTTGAAATCAAGCCGTTCCGTAATTGTGACTGTCGTTGACTGTGCAGGTTCTATTCTTAAAAAACTTCTCAAAGCGTTCCTCACCTTATCCATAATCATTCGGGTTATCACCTACTTTAAATATTGCCTGTCGGGGCTGCCCGACCCAATCTTTGCTTTATACGGTAAAAATGCGTATTGTACGCTGTTAATCATATGGTCGTTTTTATCTTCGGGAGTGTTGTCCTTATCCTCTCTCCACGAGTATATTTCAAGTTCCGCAATATAGTTTTTGCAATGCTCCAATACATAAAACTGACCGTTTGCAAGCCAACCCAATTGTAGGTTGATACGGTCAATAATCGTAGTTTTCTTGTGTGCATTGTTGAAAATATAAAGACATTCGCTGTGTTGCCGCTTGTATTTATAAAACTCTGTAATAGTCGCTTGGTCTGCGTTATCAACAAAAGCATTCCTCGCAAAACCCCACTCTTTTCGGTTACGCTCCAGAAAATCTATGAAATTTACAACAGTGTCACTCGGTGCAATCGGTGTTTGCAATTCGGCATTGTTATATACTTTTTCATCAAGCACAATGCACATACCTTTGTTCGTGATACCGATAAACGACATCGCTATTGTGTCGGGAGATTTCTGAGAATATGCAGTGTCAAGTCCTGCCGAAAAATACACAAAATATTCGCCGCTTTTGTGTCTGCCCTCTTGCACTAAGGATTTTGCCCAATCGGATTTTTTGATATGAGTAAGTCTGTCAAAATTCGGAAATACAAGACCGGTAGCACGACCACGCAAGCCTAAAATTTTATTCTTGTAGAGTTTAGTTCCTTTAGGTGCAGAAAGCTTTTTACGCTCGATGTCCTCAGCCGACAAGCTTAAATTATCCGCAAAAGAAAAGAACCAATACCGCCAGTTGGGTACAGGCTCTTCCGTAAGCTCCGACATAATTTCATTCGGAACATCTTTAGCATATTTTTTATAAGGTCGGCTGCGATTAACAAATTCCTTGTATATAGGGAGTGACGGGTCATCGGGATTAAGTGTCGCCATAAGATAATCGTTTCGGGTAGATATCTCACGCACAAAATCAATATCGGCAGTGTTAATCTCGTCAATATACACGCACCCGAACTGAGAACCGAGAACATTCTGCCATCTATCTTTGTTATCATATCCGAGTACATATATAATTTTGCACTCGAATTTTATATGCGGAAGTTTGTTATCCTTGTCACCGTTACCGTAATATTTAGCGTTTAGATGCAAATCCAAAATTCCGTTATCCTGCTGAATGATATTTTTCTCTGCTGTACCTGTCGTTTTGCTTGCTATGATATGAAGTTTTTTCGGACTTGCAGAAACCATTCGCATAAATTTCACCCCTGCTCCAACGGTCGTTTTACCGCTTGCTGTCGTGCCCTCGAGGAAATCTGCGGTAACATTTTTTGTGCTGTTGATAAAATCAATATATTTTTGCGACAAAGGAAATCTGCTATTCAAGGCTCTCCCCGCCTAACTGATTGAGAATGTCTGAAAGTTTTTCTGAGTGTATTTCTCCGTCTAATTCCACCCTCTCTTTAAACATACCAAAACGCTTTCCAAGAAGTTCGGCAGCTTTGAGCTTGTCTTTTTCGGAGGGTTTTTTCTGAACCTTTTCAATTCGTTGCGAACCCTTTCCGACACCCTTTAAAACAATTTCTTCGCTTTTCGATTCACCACGCATTACGGAAGTCAGATATTCAACAACTTCTTGTGCATCGGCTGTACGGTCACTGCGAATACTTTCAATTCTCTCGTCTATGTATTCTCTCAGCTCCGGTTTATATTTAGAACTTGGTTTTTTTTGACCGGCTTCGTTAATCCAATCACTGGCACGTTCAGCAGTTTTTTCGGAATACCCTGCTCTGATAGCAGCCTGAGTAGCGTTTAAGTCGATGAGGTATTCCTCACAGAAACGCTTTTGTTTTTCGGTCAATTTCGGCATATACCTCACCGTCCTTTCGATATTTTTTTTACGCAGCACAAAACCGCCCCATTCTGACCACTAGGGCGGCTTGTGTGTATTGAATCCAAAAATTAAGAGAAATCCAAAAATGTAAGCAAGTGGTTGCGGAGGTAGGAATCGAACCTACATATAACAGCTTATGGGGCTGTCGAGTTACCAATACTCTACTCCGCCATATCTGACAGACCGACTGTGTTAAATCGGTCTGCCTCAGAAGAAAGAAGTCTATGAACAATATCAGAATCGTAATACTCAAATAATGTAACAAGTGTGTGGCGGAGTGGGAATTTTTTTTAGGAGTGTTCAAAAGTCCTTTGCTCCGCCCTACCTTATTACTTCATTTTATATTATACCATAGGTAAAACGGACAAACGGACAACTTACCATTTATATCTCTCACACATTTTTCTTACTCCGTCCGCCGTATTGTTGCCACCACATTTCAGGGCGATTTTCGTCCAGCTATAATTCAAACTGAATCTCATAAAAATACAATTCTCTTCAAACACATCTCTCGATAATCTGTTCAGTGCCGAATTACGCAATATCTCAAGATTTTGAATTTCTCGCTGAATGTCTACAATCTGAGCAACAGAACCTCCGACTTTATCGGAAACACTGTTTGTAATTGGCATACCTGATATGTTAGGTGAAGTATTCACAGCCTCGCCCTCAATTCTTGCTATTTTTGAACGAAGCTTTGATATGTCTTTGTCAATATTCTTGATGTCTTTTACTGTCAAAATATCAACCCTCTTTCTCTCTGATAACTCTATTTGGGACATTCTCGCTTGTTCTGGAGGGGTTCTCGGTGTATCGTGTGTTCCAAGCTTCGTTGACTTTTTCATAAATCTCACCTCCACTTTGATACGCATTCCATTTGATTATAGCTTCATCAGAGTTATTGCTTCTTGAATAATAGAAAGGAATATCGCACGAATCAGGTCTATCAGGGTTATTGCATCTAATAGCACATATTGTTCTGCCGCTTGCCCAAAGTTCAAACACAGGCATTACTCCGCAAACTGAACACGGCTTCAACTTAACTTTACTCATTCTTATCGTCCTTTCCTACTGCCAGAGCCGCCATAAACAGCACCCCGAAGAGTACTCCGATAACTGCCCCCATAATAAGACCTAATGTAAATGATTTAATCATTTTCTCACTCTCCTAAATCTCTTCCCATAATGCTTTCTTGACAAAATCCAGTTGACATATTCACTGAATGACGGAGCGTTTGAAACATCTGTTATACCCCAAAAGCAGTAAATTGGCGTATACATTACATCACTCTCCTTTCAGCAAACCCAACCCAAACATTCGTCCCATACATCTCGGAATTTATCTTCCGAATTTTCGTCTAACATATTAGTCCATTCAAGCCTTGGATAAGGCTCTCCGACGTCAGGATTGTCACCATGACATAAAGCTGTGATTGATAGCAACTGCAACTGTATTTCATCTCGCAAGTTATGCAGTAGGTTGTCGCTGTAATCGCCGATTTTTTGACCGTTACGGTCTACCATGCAATAGTTCGCATACTGTTCTGCTCCATTTGCCGTCATAATGGTAGTTTCCATCTGAATAAGTCGCTTTACATTTTCAAGTCTATCGAGAATATCCTGCTCTCTTCTTAATCTTGATTTATCCATTTTTGCTTACATCTCCTTTTGCCTGCCGAAAAAAATTTATTTTCTTCGTCATTCTCTCCTCAAAGCCGTTCTCGTCAAGCAGCTTTTCAATTATCTTAATCGCAAAACAAAGCATATCGTCTTCACTCTCTGCCTTATACATTTTCGTTTCAAGCTCCTGTACCTTTATGTTGTTATCATTGTACCGTTTGAACATCGCTACAAAACGATTTGCATAAGCTTTTTCTTCACTGTAATCTGTCCTGTATTCCTCCTGCTTTTTAAGACAAATATCGATATCCCAACCCTTATTGCGGTTACAATAACCGAGTTTTGCAAGCTTCGAGAAATACTTGTATTCCTCAGGAGGAAAATCCTCATAGTTAAGCACACCGTCAATGGCTTCATCTTCAAGCTTTTCAAACACAGACAAATCCGTAAAATCTATTTTCTTCATAAGCACCTCTTCGGAGGGTTCGGAGGGTTTGACCCCTTTTTCTAAAACCCTTTATATATTTTAATTTTTTTATTTTTCCATACGAAAGATTTAGAAAACCCCTCAAACCCTCCGTAACCCTCCGTAATTAATATTCGGTTATCAAAGAAACTCCATTGTAGAAAATTTGACCTTTACTTGTTTTTATTTTTTCAAACCTCTTTGCTATCTCTAAACCAAACTTAGTCGCACTCATACGATACTCGTTATTCTCCTCAGCCCAGCTTGAATAAGCGGCATACAAAACACTCGACTGAACACTTCCCGAAAGTTCGCACTTATCCTCGATAAATGCTGATATAACGTCCATTTCTCTTCTGTACTCACGCACAGAATCAAGTACAGCCTTTGGCATTTTCAGTCCCTCTTCCTGCCACATCAGACAGCCGTCTACGCACCATTTAAAAATACCCGTCATTTCGGCTTTAAGCTTATGCTTCAAGTTACGGTCAACCTTTTCTTCGGGTATCTGAACGGTGAACGGAATCATATGAATTCTTCTCCAAATACCTGTATCTGTACCCCTGATAATAGGCTTGTGGTTCGTTGCCATCCACAATTTGAACTCAGGCTTAAATTCAAATTCCTCCGAATACAGTTTTCTAGCGGTCACAGGGTCATCACCTGTAAGCTGTTTTAAAAGTCCCTCGTTAATGCGAACTCCCTCGTTGGGCTCAACCGATGTTACAAGTCTTGCACCCTTTAATCTTGCAATATCGCTGTTTGCATTGCTGCCCGAATTGCTCTTAACCATAATCGTTTCGGGCTGAATGTTCGCAGCGTAATCCCCAAAAACATCACGGATAACGTCAAGGAAAGTTGATTTGCCGTTCTTTCCTGTACCGTACAAAAAGAACGCACACTGCTCCGCCGTTGAGCCTGACAACGTGTAACCGACCGCTTTCTGTATGTAATGAATCAAATCCTTGTCACCGCCGAAAATCTCGTCTAAAAATGCAAGCCACCTCGGGCAGTCCGCATTTTCCGAAAATTCTACCGGAGTAATCTTTGTGAGGTAATATTCGGGCTTATGCTCTTTAAGTTCGCCGTTCTTTAAATTTAAAACTCCGCTGGGAGTGTTGAGAACCATTTTGTACCTGTCAAGCTGCACCGGAAGTACAGGAACATGATGCTGTACCATATTTAGCATTGATGTTCTTGCCTTGTAAGAACGGCTTGATTTCATATGCTTTTCAAATGCCTTTGCCATATCTCCACCGCTTTCTTCATCTGATTGTAAATAGTTTTTTGCTTCGGCTTTCATTGCTTCAATTGCTCTGTCTGCCATTCTTTCACGCACGCCCTCATTGTCGTAACACCATTTGCGGCTGTCATACCAAAACCACCTTTTGTCTGTATAACAGTACCGTATACGGTCACCGAAAAGGTCAACGAAACGCTGTGCATTTCCCATATCGTCCATACTGTAATTAGGCTTGAATTCTGTCGTTTCTTCATTGTCGAAAACAGGCTCGCCGACTGCTAGCCTATCCGACTTTTTATTTGTAATGCTCACCGAATAATCATAGCTTTTCGGATTGTAAACAGTTGTACAGCTTGCAATCGCTTTCTGAATGGTCAATGCTCCGTATGTAGAACCGCTCTGCCGTCTGTCCCACTTTTCACGCATAAGCCCCGACTGTCTGAAAATAGCGTCCATTTTATCGGCATCACAGCCTGTCCAGAACGCAAGCATATTACATAATGCCATATCTGCTTCACTCGGTGAACCGTACTCCGTTTTACTGTAACTGCCTGCGTAAAGCTCCCTGAATTTTGCTCCGTTTTTAGCGTTACAGGCGGCTTTTACAATATCGTTCGCAGTTGATAAATTCACTGTATGAACTACCCTCGGTGCAGGCTCTTTTCCTCCGCCGATGTACTTTGAATGAAGCGGCTGAATACTCTTTGTGCAGTCCCTAATGTCGTTATACTCCGAACAGGAATCGCCCGTCATAACGAAAAATCTGCCTGTTTCGTACATCTCTACATTGCCCTTGCGTCTGCCGTTTTTCGGAAGATTCCCCTTGCAGATGATATGAATACCCTTGCCGCTCTGGGAAATCTCCGAATAGCTTTGCAGCTCATGAATAAATTCGCTTACAATGTTGTCGCTGTCACCGCTTCGGTATGCGTTCAGTTCCTCGCCCACACCGTCAATGTCAACTCCGAAATACTCGCAGTTGCCGAACATAAACCCGATACCCGAAAACTTTTCGGAAGCCTTGACCGCCGTGTAAAAATCCGTCCACGTATCGGGATTGTTCGACTGAGCATTGCCGCCTGTTTTAGGGTTGACAGGGAGTTTTTTTATTTTCCCCCTGTCCTCGTCATAAACCGCATTCCAGCAAATCCAGTTCGGCAAGCTCTTCAATTCCTCGGGAATTGCACTGTACTTATCATTAGAATTTATAATAAATCCCATTTTTAAAACCACCTTTCATAAACCCCTCTAAAATCCTAAAAAAATGCACGCAACTATGCAATTCCCGAAAAATATTTACAAAAATTTTAGATTTAAAAATAAAAACAATTACCGGTCGGGTACACGAGTTGAATTTATAATAAAAACCGCTTCTCGTGTTGCCCGTCGCCGCTGGACGACAAATTTCAAAATTAGAATGGCAAATCATCATCATTGTCAATGTCAACGGACGGATAGCTTGACTGTACCGGGTTATTGGAAAACTCCTGCGGTTTGCTTGCAAATCCGTTGCTTTTGACTGTCTGTGATTCCTTGTAGACGTGCTTGCAGTCGGGAAATTTTGTTTCGTTTATGTACGAAATTCTTTCCTGCATTTTGCCGTTGTATTCTTCGTGTTTCAAGGTAACTCTCACACACTTGTCGATTAAGTCCGCACAATACTCAGACAAACTCTCGTACTCTTTGCCGTCTGGGAGATTTGCCGCCTTGCTCAGGTTCATAATCTGACCGTAACTGTAACCCTCTACCTGATTATCTAAATCAGTCGGTTCTTTTCTCTTCCAAAATGTGTGGAAAAGAAAACCGTTGCCGAACTTCTGCTCCGGAACATCGTTTCTGATGAGCAGCTTCATGTTAAGACCTGTCTTATTGTTCCTTATGGTTTTCTCCTCAATACCCTTGATGATAACCTCGTAATCCCCCTCGGGTTTGATAGAGAAATCCCCCTGTGTTGCTTCTTTGTGATTAGTCTTGAATCCCATAATATTAAACCTCCAAAATTAAATTAATTGCTTCTTCGGCACTTCTGCAAATTCCTGCAATTGCACCTTGTTTTTTCATCTGATTTATAAAATTTATCTGCTTGTCGGTAGGTC
>Ga0326511_10000511_pt1 | contig 34204 bp, 59 predicted proteins | sample 0_2496_0518_D_FD_203701 | JGI IMG/M metagenome (GOLD analysis project Ga0326511, IMG submission 203701) | Bovine rumen microbial communities from UC Davis, California, United States - 0_2496_0518 | ecosystem: Host-associated > Mammals > Digestive system > Stomach > Rumen | place: USA...
ATCTCTCATCGGATACCTGTTGCACTCGTTTGCATTCGATGTGTATACCATCTATGCCGACTACATCAGCATCTCCTTTAAGACCGCTATACTGAACACCTCTTCTGGCATCCATCCAACCTTGATTTCGTAGGAGTTGTGCTAATTCACGCTCCCCTACTGCGCCCTTTTGCTTTGAGTTAATCTTTCCCATTACTTTTGGTACTCCTACCCTCATGCCTTTGGCATGATAATGATATAATTTTTTGTGTGTAAAAGTCTGTAAGGTCATGTAAGGTCTTCTAAAATAAACTCCCTTATGAATCTGTTCGCATAGTCTGGATGTATCATTGACCTTGCGACCTTGCGGTTAGCGTTAATTCCTGCTGATTCCCAATGCTCTTTTTTCATCAGCCGGTTGGCATCTGTGGTCTGTATGCCGTTTGCCCTCTGCGCTTCAAAGATAAAGTTGTGTTTCGGTTCTCTGTTTACAAACCAATATTGCGTGGGTTTCTTGTAATAATCACCCCTCTGTCTGCGGTCACGATCTATGAGGGTTGCAGGTAAGCACCAGTATCTTCTTAAGTAATGTTCTTCGCTATAGGGGTTTTCTACTATCAGTTGAAGATTTCTTCTGATACAGACGATAAACAGCATATTCACAAGTTTATACATTTCTGTCAATTCGTCTTGTAGCTTCATGTCATATTGCATCTTCTTTTCATATGACCAATTCCTTGCTTGGTATGTCTGCCCTCTGAAATGAAGCATTACTTGGTTCTCAAATCTGATACAAGGAAAGAATGCCATTATCAAATCATCCTTGCTGAATGTATCAAAGATGCTTGGTTCTTCCCTGTACCCCCCCCTAATTTCTGTGAATAAATCTACAATGTGGTCTGTTTCTCCAAAGTCATTCAAGATGTCATAATCTTCTGCTTCTATGCCTAACTTCTTGAATTCATTCTTGAAAGTGCCACTCTGCTCAAATAAACAATGCACTTTCATTACTACACCTCTTTCACATCATCATCAGTTATGTCAACAATGATTTCTTCTCCATCCCTTAAATTGGTGTAGGCTCTTGTACCTGCGGTTATTGTCAGATTGCCATTGTCTATTGCATAACTGATCCCAAGAAATTTTGTTCCGCCCGGTATATCTATTATTACTTTCATACTTAACTCCTTATCTTTGATACTTGTAAAAGTCTGGCTCTGCCCAGAAGATGTAGTAGTTGTTACACCATCTCTGTAATTTCTTGTAGATTGGGTCTGCGTGTGCCATGTCATAAATCATGACATAAGGTGCAAAGTCTAATGACCTAACATATGCGATCCTCTCCAAGTCCTGTTCTAATGTGGTGTCATAGTTACAGAGTATGTACACAAGGACTTTGCTTCTGCCGTAGCCGGTTGCTTCTTTGAAGTCTTTTAATCTTGGCTCTACTATCTTCTTGTCTTGGTATCTGTCATATGCAAAATGAATTGTCTTGAGTCTTATCTGCCTTAACAGTTCCAAGTTCTTATCCGTTACCATTCGGATGTCTACGCCTTGATTGAATTCAACCTTGGCTTTTGTATCTACTAACTGTTGCAGTAGATCCATGTGGTCTTTACACGCTAATGTGTTTGGGTCACACAATACGATTTCCTTTTGCCCTTTCCAGAATTCATCAAGGTCTGCTACCTTGTAAGAACATCTGCCCTCTTTGCTTGCCACATGGCAGAATCCGCAACCTCTTGGGCATCCTCTTGTGAGGAATCCTATTGCCCTCTCTTCACCATATAAATCATAGTCTGGGTAAATGTGTTCTATCTCACTCGGCAGGTTCTTATCCCTCTCTGCGTGATAAACTTCCTTACCATCCTCAAGGTCTATACAGTAGCCACTACCCCCCCTATGCACTTCTGTTGCGTATACAGGTGCTTGGTAGTCTGGTGTAAAGCTGAACACTTTTGACATATACACAATGTCATATGGTTCTACTATTCCATCCCAAGGGTTGTAGAATCCTGTTTGATCCCCTTGCTTCTTGTGGTAGGCAGATAGTTTCATCAATGGCAGGTTGGGGAAGTTATGCCCATCCACATCAATCAACCCTATCTTCATACTTAACTCTCCTTATACTTTTAGTTAACTATCATCCCATTAAAAAACGAATGTCATTTAGTGCCTTGCCATGTAACTCACCACGCACATACTCTTCTGTGTAAGATATATCATCAGCTATGTCTTTCCATTCTTTGTCTTGGATGTATCTTTCAAATAAGAGTTGTCTGTGGTTCGGATCTGTTACCTTGTCGATTGTTTCAAGAACCTCTGCCATGATTTCTTCTGCTACCTGCTTCTTGCTTCTCTTGGTTTGAAGTTTGTCAGCCATGATAGCATGAAGTTTTGTCTGCCGGTCTTGCACAGTTCCTTTAGGCATCCCATCATTATTTGATGTTGCTGAAGTCAGCTGTGTCCAGAGTTCTTCTATCTCGACATCAAGGCATCTAACCTCTTCCATCATTCTCTTGTACTGATTCAGATATTCCTTTGTTGTCATCTGTAAAACCATCCCAAGTTACATCACCATCTTGTTCTATCTGCGCTTTATAGCACCGGCTACAATCCTGTGGGCAAAATTCACCCTCACACTTCCACGCTTCATAAGCATAAAGCTTCACACTCACCTGCCATCACTCTCCTTTGTAAGAATCAGTAATGCTATTATCAGCATCAACCCCATTAGTTCCATGTTTTACTATCCACTCCAGAATATGTCCTATTGCTACCGCTATCCAATAAATGTATCTGTCTTGCCAGATGTCTTGTCTGTGGACTAATCGTTCTGTGATTATGTCCATTCTTTCTTTGTCTGTTCTGTATTTGCTCATAGTGTTGTTTGGGGAGATATACCGCTCCCCATCGGTTTCCCTACTGTTATCCAAAACTGCGAGCGATCCCAAGAGGATTTACCTGCCTTTCTTTTCATCACGCTCACAGTAATTGGCTATTTCCATCCGCAATCTGTCTGCCACGCACCTACTCCGTCACGATAATCTCCTATTGGTGAGCCTGTGCTTTCCGTCTGCGGTTCTTCCTCATGCAGTAGCTTCTGTATTTCGCTCTGCTTGACCTTGTAGCAATCTCTGTCTATATCAAGCACATACACATCTGCTACCCATTTATCAGCATTGAAGATGTCTACGATGTAATCTGTGTTCAGCAGACATTCTTCATTGTTGTACGTTGCTTTTATAAACATCACTCGTTCCTTTCTGTCTACCATCCTTCGGCACATTTGCGGATATAATCTCGATTCTTCAGTTCGTTTCTGAAAATAGCAATCCATTCCTGTTTGAAAATGCTATTGCCTCTTTCAAGCATTGAAATGGTATTCTCGATGTGGTTTCTCGTCATATCCTTGACATTTATCTGCGTTCCGTCTCTCTGCGTCCACAAGCCTTGTTTCATCCTTGATTCAGCAATCCCGAAAAAAGCAGATGTTTCAGCTTCTATATCCGCTCTGTAGTCAGCACCTAAACTCATCTACTCGCTCCTTTCCGTCACTCTGATAATTATGTACATCGTGATTAGTCCGAAAACATAACCGACCAATCTGTTTATCGCTTCGTTCATTCGCTACTCCTTTCCGTCTGCGGAGTATCGGCTTTTGTAAAACTGACTCCGCTATTGTTCCATCTCATAAACCATTCTCGCATCATACGAAGCATCTCAAGGTCATTCGGAGTCGAATCTGCGTGGAATGATACGCTGAATGATGAGCCAACTGTGCTATGGCTTATTTGAGTTACTTGTGTGCAAATCATCTACTCGCTCCTTTCCGTCTGCTCATTCTCGACCACAAAGAACTTTTCTCGAATCGTTCTTGTTCGTTCCGTTTCAAGTTCTTCCGCAAAGATGAACGCCATCGCCTCATTCCACCCCGATGCCCTTGCACAATCTGTCTTGTATTGTTCATAGCCTCTGAATGTTCTCGGACTAATGAACATCGGCTCTTTAATCATTCGCTACTCCTTTCTCAAATCTCAATTTTAGTTTTCAGTTAATCATTTGAGTTGTTCGGTTTTTCCGAACTGTTCTCGTCCTTGCGGTTTTCTATTTCTACAAGCCAATCTGCCACAATGGGATGCTCATTGATGCATATTTTCAAGTTGTCAAGAAACACCTTTGCTTCTTCGTTCGTCATCACTCGCCCTCTCTTTCCGTCTGCTCTGTTGCTCCGCATCTTGGGCAATCACACTTCGGATAACTTTCCCACGATGTAAGGCAATATCCGCATTTAGTGCAATCCCATAAAAAGCCGTGCCCATTAAATTCAATCGGTATTGGAGTTACCTTTTTCCATAGCCTACTCATCGTCTGCTCCTTCCTCTTTCGGTACATACGCTAATCGATCGCAATTTACTTGGTCAATGGCATCCCTCGGTGACTTCGCTTCTACAAGAAAGAGTCCGTGATACCAAAGGTCAAAAACAAGATACAGCCTATCTTCAGCGTAGTATGTCGCATACCGCCCCTTATCTCCGTAAGGAACAACGCACATAAAATTGCCCGTCTTTAACTTTTCGTATAGCGTGTGTATTGCTTTATCTTCACTCATCGTCTGCCCCTTTCATCTGTGCTCCGCAGTTAGGGCAGTAGTCAGTTAGTAGTTCCTCGCCAAATTCATTCACATAGGATTGCGCTTTACACTTTGAGCAGTAATGGAATGCAGTTGGGTTGCCGTGTGCATTCCACAATTCTTCGCTACCCCCAAAGGCATCATATGAACTAACCGCTATCCACTCCCCTTGCGGTCGGTCTGCTATCTCTTCAGCTGTCGCAAAGTTCGGCATACCTTTGCTATTCATCTGCACTCTGTATATCTTTTCCATCGTCTTTTCTCCTTAGCCATTCTTCGTACTCATATTGATCTCTGTCCTCAAGGTGACTACACATCACCACCAAGGCATAATCCAGAAGACCTATGAGTGCTATTATTGATATGATGATATATTTCATTGATCGCTCCTTTCTGAAACAAGGGTGAGCAGGTAGGACACATTGAAATTTTATGTTAGAAAGAATTTTTCCTTTCTTTGAATATATAGAGTTATAATTCTGCCCACCCTTGGAATCAGCTACATCATTCTTATGCCTATCAGTTTGAATCCTCTCTGCACAGGTGCTGTCATGCAATCATCTACGCTTGTGACCACAAACAGCTTTGTTTCGATCCTGTGCAGTACGGGTCTGTTCTCTCTGATGACATTGAATTGGATTATGTCATTTACTTTTATTGCGTCCTTTTCGTTTCTGAAGATGAAGCCTTTATGCAACTGCATTATCTCTTCAGCTTCTCTTGGATTTGTCTTTACTGTCCTTACTACCATTTATTTTTCTCCTATCAGCTTCTTGCGCTCCATCTCTGCTACCTTGTGCTTACGCAGTTCGTTTTCACCTTTTGATCTGCACTTGTAGCAGATGTACTTGACTCTTCCTCTTGCGAACATTCTCCGCTCAAGGTCATATTCTGCAAAATCTTCTCCGCAATAATCACACTTCTTCATAGTATTCTTCTGGTGGTATAAGCCACTCTTCTCCCTTGCGTATTGCTCTTATCCAATCCTCACACTCTTTAGGCTTATAGAATGGACAGCCTTGGATGCCCTCACACTCTGTGGTGAGTATCTTGCAACCGGCATTCATCTTGGCAAAGCAAGGTACTTCTAAATCAGTTATCCTTACCATTGCTATATTCCTAATAAGTCTTTGTAATAATCTACGTTGTCTTTCAGATGCTCTTTGCGTCTGTCTTTACCCTTTACCTCAAAGGGGATGCACATATCAAACAGCCTTGAATAAATGCGCTGTCTGCGTATGTCTGATGGATATTTCAGTTCATCCCCTGTTAGGTTAGTTGTGACAATTAGCGGTAACCTTGCGCTATACCTTGTGTCTATGACATTCTGCACAATTTCACCCATGTACTCTGTATCACGCTCTGAAGCAAGGTCATCGATCACTAACAGTTTGAATCTGTTCAGACCATCTATGTACTCTTGCTTTCCCTCATAAAGACCAGATACAGTATTCACTATCCTTGCAAAACTTGTTACATAGCATGAAATCTCTTTATCTATCAGAGCATTGGCTATGCAAGCTGTCATATATGTTTTGCCTGTTCCGACCCCACCATACAAAAGCAGACCTTTCCCATTCATTGATGTGAAGTTATCAACATATCTGTGTGCTACTTCTGATAGCTTTGGGTTTGCTCTGTCATCTGTATCGAATGACCAATACTGCATTGACTTGTCAGCGAATGCTTTACTGCGCAGTTCATAGATGTGGTTTTCTCTCAACCTCTTTTCTTCTGCTTCACGCTCTGCTCTTGCTTTGGTTCTCTCACATTCGCAGGATCTCTTCACAAGGATGTCTCCCATAGACAGGTGTTTCCATTCCTGTCTTGGCTCGTTGCAGATACCGCAGTACATAACTCCATCTTTGATGTAATCACCATCTTTAGGTTCTATCTCTTTTGCTTTTCTCTCCATGTCAGCAAACACCGCATGGAATATGCTCTTATCTACCATTGCTGTCTCCTTATAAGATTGCGTCTAATTCTGAATCGTGCTTGGCTTTCCTTGCCGGTCTTCTCTGCCTTGACGCTTCAATGCCCCATCTCCTTAATGCCATGTAACAGGATTTGTAGGTTTTCCCACTCTGCTCCATGTATTCATCAAGGTAAGTTATGGCATCCTCATAATCACTTGGATATTCTGACATCAGTTTGTTGTATTCATCATCTGTCAGAAGCACATGACCGAATTCACCATGTTGATGTTTCTTCTTATCAGATACAGTATCAGATACAGTATCAGTAACAGATACAGATACAGTTGTATCCATAGGGTAGTCATACCCTATCGATACCATATCTTTTTCCCATTCAATTGGCTCTCCATTGTACAAACTCATAAGATATTCCTTATAAGGTCTGTGCTTTACTTCATTGATCCACTCAAGAAGAGGTTTTCTGAATTTCTCTGAAGCTGTCCAATTGTATCTGTGCCAATGGATTATCAGCACTTCACCTGTTGTCTCGCAGTATGAAACTACATTCTTCTCTGTCAGACTCTTAAGGGTTGCCTTGATTTTCTTCTGCTCCAAGCCTGTTTCAAATGCGACTTGACGCATACTTATCTCATAGCAACCGCTTAAGTTCGTCTGCGGATTGGTCAGCAGGTAGATGTACAGATATTTTTCTGTGGCATTGAATTCATCAAGCACCTTGCGGTCTGTCCAGAAAGACATATGCACATTTCTATATATTGCCATTAGTGTTGCCCCACTCCCTTGCTATCTGATTGTCTAACAGCCGTAGCTGAAGCTTTACTGTGTTGATGTGTTCTTGGTTCGTTTCGTACATTACCTTTGCAACATCTCTTGCGAATAGCTTTTCACTTACTTCTGGCTGTCCTTTGATGCTCAATTGGATCTCTGTTGCACCTGCACCGGCTTCTTTCATCTTCAGCAAGGTCTGCGCCTTTGCTATCTGATATTCCTGTTCTGCCTTGGCATATGCATCTCCGTTCTTACGCAGAAGTTTTATGCTCTGCGTAAGTTCGGAGTTCAGCTTGTTTATCTGCTCTACAAGGTCATACATTACTCACTCCTATCTGTACGGCTTAAATTTTCGATTTAAGGGGATTTAAATCTAAAGGTTAGGAATTATGCATTATAAATAATTTCTGCCGAATATGGCTGAAAATTGCTCGTTTGGATAATGGTGTTCAAACACCCTCTGTGCCGTACATTTCAGTTCCAAATCTAACTCCCTGTTAAAGTGTACCCCTCTGTTACCTCTGTGATGCTCATAACACAATCCTACCACACAACCATACTTGTCAGACATCTTTCTGTTGGATGTTCCGAAAAAAATGTGATGGATCTCTGTGCCGTACCTGCCACAGATGAAACAGTAATCCATATCATCTTGCAGTATGCTCTTCATTGCTAAAATGGGATGTCATCCATTGCGCTCTGGAATTCTCCGCCCAACAGCAGGTCAGATGCTCTCTGCTCAAGATCGGATGCGGTATCTCTTGCAGGTTCAGAGTGACCGCCAAGGAATTCAGAACGATCTATATAAACATCCTGCGTATAAACTGTCTTGCCATCCTTACCCTTGTATGAGCCTGTGGTGATCCTACCCTCTACGGCAATCTGTCTGCCCTTATCCATGTACCTGCAAATGGTTTCCGCAAGTCTGCCAAAGGCTGTGACTCTGATGAAGTCTGCACCACCATCTTTAGTCTGTCTGTCTACCGCTATGGTAAACTTGGTTACTGCGGTCTGATTTGCGGTATAATTCAGTTCTGGCTTTGCTGTGATTCTTCCGATTCCTACCCACTTATTCATGCTTCAATCCTACCTTTCTGCGGTCTGTTGACCACACTACTGTGCCATTCATTGCAAGGCTCAAATCTTTTATCTTGCCTTTAACTGTTTTGATCTCGGATACATAGATGCCATTCAGTTCATACTTGTTGACCATCTTGTATTTGCCCTTATTGTATGGGTCTGGCTCTGTTGCAACCGACAAGAAGACGAATGGTGCTGTGTATAACTCAATTCCTATGCCCCATCTAAAACCTGCTCTCTTGAATGCGTCAGAAGCTTCACCTTTCTGCTTTTCGGTCTGCGACTCTGTACCGCAATCCTCTTTCCAGACCCACTCTTTCTTGTCTGCGTCATAGACTCCGATTGAGCAGAACAGGTTGCCCTTATGCTCTTCATACCTGCAAGACCAATTCATCGCACCATACTCTTCATCAAGCATTGCCCTGTCTACTCTTGCATTCTTGTACAGAAGCATTGTGACACCTTTCTGTCCTACTGTGCCTACTCTTACTTCTATCTCGTCTGGCTTCAGATTTCTCATGCGCTCTCCTTTCCAAGTTGTTCCCCAAGCCACTTATAGCACTTCTCAAGTTGTTTCCTTGATTCTGTTAGTTGTAGCTTTGATGCTTTTATAATGTCTTCTGTCTTTCTCTCCGACTTTGTAGGATGCCTAAAAAAATCCAACTCCGTTGTATTGCTGACAATATAGAAAATGTCGCTTTTATAACCATCGAGTCTGCATATCTCTTTGGGTTCGTAATACACTTTATCTGCTCTTCTTTTGATAGCATAAATAGGCATAATATCCATAACCGACTCTTCAAACCATTCTCCCCTAATACGATAATTTGCAAACCTTTCATGAAACATATGCTCTAAATGTGTTCCGTCCACCCCTCTTGCGACAGCCACCATTAACAGTTTTAGTTCTCTGGGATTGCCTACCTGCAACCCTTTCAACCTTTCGGATGCCCACCCAGAAGTCTTGCCGATCTTTACTGCATCACCATCTGTAATGAAATACACGCATCCTCTGTTTATGTCATTATTGAGCATAGCAATCCATTCTGTATTCCATTCATATTTCATTACTTACTCCTTTCCCTCATATGCTCATGCAGTATCATGCACAGCATTTCCTCTTCCTCTGTGGTAAGTGTCAGACCTCTGCCCATTCTGCTGTGGTCTTCATTCCACTCACGAATGTCTATCTTTGGTTCTCTGTCATTCCATGACACCATGTTGACTTCCTTTATCCACTTGATGCCGTTGTGGTCTGTGCGTTCAGAGATGATGCCGACAGACTTTGTTATGTTGTATTTGAATGTATCGTATGCCATTTACAATTTCTCCTTTCTCAAACATCTGTTTCCATTCTACAGGTTTACCTGTCCGTTATCTGCCACTCCATTGACATAATCAAGATAATCCCTCTGCGCATCCATTCTTATCTGCTCTTTAGCTTTAGATCCACGCAGGTGTTCTTCTGTCTGCTGAATCTTTCTGCGCACTCTGCCAAGGCTCTCCTGTGATGGTAGCTCCTTGTTCCTCATCACTTCACAGATAGGTGACCAAGGGTTGACCTTAAATACATTCACCCAGACATCAAGTGTTAATATGCGGTCATCGTCTCTTGCTTTAGGGTCTTTCTTGAGTGCTTCTCTGACCATCTCTTCTAATGAATTTAGTCTTGCCATTTCTCACGCTCCCTTTCTGCATCCATCCATGAGTGGTAGTTGTTCCATTCCTGTTCTCTTTCGTAGTTCTGCACATCCTCTGCAAATCCCATGAATTCTGTAAGTGAACCCTTTGTGCAGAAGTTTGCGAATTCTGCCACAGATGTGTCATTCAGACAGTTGTGCTTGATTGGGCATTTGTCACACCCACCTGCATCCTGTATAGACGCACACGCTTCATAGATGTCTTCTAATGCGTCTATGAATACCATAGCTACATTCATTACTAACTCCTTTCCCCTAATACGGAATCACAGCCATTGCTATGACCATCCCCACAAATATTGCTGTTAACATCAGTTCTATCAGCACATAACCGGCTATCTTCTTGAGTCTGCTATACATATGCTTACTTCCTTTCCTGTTTGATCCGCTATCAGTTCCTGTAGCAGAAGTATAATTCTCTCACTCATGCCTTAAACCTTAAGTTAAGTCTTTCTGCAACAAAATATGGTCTGTTGCTCTCAACCTCAATGCTTTGTGGATCGCATCAAGGTCACTCGGTCTTGGTTCTGTCTTGCCGGTTTCCCATGCAGAAATCGTCTTCTGTGTCTTGTTGATTGCTTCTGCAAGTTCGGTCTGCGACATCCCCTTTAGACCTCTCCATTGTGCTATAGTTGCTTTCATTCACCTCTCCTTTCTATACTCTGAAAAACTGTGCTTCTACAGTTCCGATCCAGATATTTCCATCATCAAATGCGACATCCACATGGTATCTTGGGCAATATCCCATCCACTTCTTGTCAATGTCTGTCGCTACCTGCTCTGCGCTTACATAGTCAAGAGTGCCGGTCTTGAAGTGCAGGATGTATCTTGCTTTTGGATACCTCTTGAGTATCTCTGAAAAAGTCATTCTCATGTCTAACTCCTTTACTTACCTCTTTTCTTAACCTTTCTATAATCATTATAACCTTTAAGTATTAAAATGCAACCCCAAAGTTATATATTTGTTAAGAAATCTTGTATTCTTTCCTGTGCAAAGTTAAGATTGCTTTAATTGAAAGGAGATACCGCCATGAAGAAGAATATGACAGAAGTTTTCAGCACCAACCTGCGCAATGCGTTGTACATGGCAGGTAAGACACAAGCAGAGTTAGCCAAGGCTGTGAATGTCACAGAAGTATCTGTATCTAAATGGATGAATGGTGTGAACATACCAAGACCCAACAAAGTAGATGAGATATGCAGAGTATTAAGGTGTAGCAGAGAAGATTTGATGGTGGATCATGACAGACAGGTGATTCTTGCACCAGAAGATGTGTTAGCTGAAGAGATGAGATTAAGGGAAGACCTCTATACAGTTTTCAATGCGCTAATCAATATGAATGATTCAGACCTCAAGTTGGTCACCGATCTTATCAAGAGGTTGTCAATATGAGAGTATTTCTATATGAAAGAGTATCAAGTGAAGAGCAGGTCAAGCATGGTTATTCTTTAGATGCACAGGATGAAGCCTTGAGGGAATTCTGTGAACGTAACAACCATGTCATTTTGGGTGTGTATCGTGATGAGGGGATAAGTGGCAGAAAGCCGTATACTAAAAGACCTGCAATGGTTCAATTATTGCGTGATGTGGAAACAATCAAGCCACAGATGATTCTATTCACCAAGTTGGACAGATGGTTCAGAAACATCAAGGAGTATTACAAGGTACAGGATATTCTTGATAAGTACAAGGTAGATTGGAAAGCTATAAATGAAGAATATGACACTTCAACAGCTTCTGGAAGATTGTATGTCAACATCAAATTGTCCATAGCACAGGATGAAGCTGACAGGACATCTGAAAGAATCAGAGATGTGCAAGCACACCAAGTCGCACAAGGCAAGATATTAGGCGGTAAGCCACCATTAGGCTATTCATTCAAGGATAAGAAGTTGGTGCAGAATGAGGATGTACGCATAGTCAGAGATGCCATAGACCACTACAAGATGCATCAATCCATCAATGCCACCACACGCTACATAAATGACTTGTACGGCTTGAAATTTGACCACAGAAGCATCCTTACATTATTTCGAAATCCTATCTTAAAAGGGGAATACAGAGGGAATCCAAACTTCTGTGAACCCATCTTATCTGAAGCAGAATGGGATGCCTTGCAAGAGATAATCCCACGAAACATCAAGCAAGCCACATCAAGGGTCTACCTATTCAGCGGTCTTATAATCTGTCCTTACTGTGGAAGAAAGTTAGGTGGCTGTGCGGATCATAGACGGAAATACTACAGATGTGTTCAGCACTACTATAGCACCTGCCCTATGAAGCATACTGTTAATGAGAAGAAGTTAGAGGGATGGTTATTAGACAACATAGAAGATGACTTCAAGGTGAATGTGACCATGAAGCCAAGAGAGAAAAAAGAATCACCTGCCAAGTACAAGCAGAGACTTAAACGGCTGAATGACATTTACCTATTAGGCAACATATCTGAATCTGAATACAAATCTAAATCAGCAGAGTTGCAAAGAATCATTGCGGATCTGTCACGCATCGAACCTATCAAGGAAGACCACTTCACAGCCGGTTGGAAAGATGTGTATGAGATGTTAGATGAAGAACACCGCAGGTCATTCTGGCGAAACATAATAAAAGCTGTGCGTGTTGATGAAGATGCACAGCCTATAGAGGTCATTTACTAATCGTCATTTATATACAGGTATTACCACCATAGTACATTTTCTCCTTTCCCATTTGGGGATATTATAGCACAAAAAAAGAGCCTACCAATCAAGGTAGACTCTTTTAATGAGAGGACACCGACTATCACGGCAGGTTATGCCCAGACCTGTGATGGATTCCACACCGATTCTTAATCCAACATCGCAACCTCAAGTGTGCAAGGGACTTGCGATGCCATTGGTTTGTAGTTGGTTGACTTCCAAGTTTTGTCGTTTTTAGCATCTATCCGCTCAAAAGCAACAAGATCGCTGAGATTGCCCCAAAATCCATCGTATTCCGTAATACCTGTAATGCCACTGTTATCGTATCCAATGTACGTGAGCGAAGCTTGTACGTGTATACCATCATTAGACACAACTGTCAGCGTTGCCGTATCTGCACCAAGTGTTGCGGTTAGCCTCGCAAACGCAGAACCATTAAAAAGAGCCTCTGCAAGTGCGCTATAGTTCGGTATCTGCGACATAATGTTGGCTATAGTTCCCTCATATGTCTGATGGATCACACCACCACCGCTACCGCCACCAGACAGTTTCTTCGCTACTGCAATATCAAATAAATCCATACTATCACCTCTTACTGAATCGGATTCCATACAACGTTTGCTTCATCGAACATCCACAAATTACCTGTGTCTATTTCAATAGCCATTGAACCATTGGCAATGTTCTCTGTTGGCTTTGCGTCTGCGTTAAGGCACGCTCCCTCAATAATGCTTTTGCCGTTTCTCATTCCAATTGTTTTGATTACAGTAAACATTTCGCTTCTTCCTTTCTAAATTATGAAATAAGTTTATTCAGTTGTTGGTATGTCCTTTGCTTCTTGGTATAGCTTCTTGATCTCGGAATTACCGCCCAATTTTATATACCCATCATAAAGGTCTTCTATGGTCTTCCATTCAGAAGCTAATCTTATGTCAGAATGCATCCAATCTCTTAAGAGAACACCTAACCTGTCAGCACCAAGTGCTTTAAGCATCACCTTTTCTGGTGTCTCTTTCTTGGCATCGTGTCTGCTGATAAGGAATTGAATGAACGTAAAAAGACCATTGGATGCCAAGATGCCAAGGAGTATGGTTTGTGCTATTGTCATGATTTCACCTACTTCCATCTTCTCCGTATGCCCTCAACAGGCTGACCAACAGCCTTTACTGTACTGCGAATTATTCCCCTTTTAGGATTGCAAGCATGGATGCAATAGCCATTACCATCATAGATTGCATGGTGGCATATCTTGCCTGTCTTTTTATTTTTGAAAGTTACGATGTCACCACGCTTTGCCTTAGATAAATCTGTGCCAATGGACTTTCCCCAATCGGACAGCTTGTTATCTAACTTGATGCCATTGAGCCTGTATATCTCTTGGATAAACCCTGTGCAATCAACACCTTTGGTTATATCGTGACCGCCAAGGATGTAAGGGATCTTGCCAATGTACTTCTTTGCGGTATCTGCTATCTTGTCACCTTTGGTTCTTTGGGGATGCACCTTGTTGCTTGCCCATCTCTGAAGAGCCTTGACAGAATTTTCTCCGAAATAACCATCCTGTGTTACTCCAAGTTTCTTCTGAATAGCCTTGGATGTCTTCACACCCCATGAACCATCCTGTGCGACACCTGCCCACTTCTGTAATGCCTTGACAGTTGCTTTTCCCAAGATGCCATCAACACCGCATCCAAGTGCTTTCTGCGTCATTGCTATACTTGAGTATCCATAGTACCCATCAATGACAAGAGGTTTAGATATGTCATAGGATGCTTTGAAGTGAGGTCTGTAAATGCCCTGTATGTATTTAGTCGGTCTTGTCTTCTGTGCGACTATGCCACCGCTTGTGTTGCCCTCAATCGTATAGACTTCTGTGCATGACTTCCTTTCACGAATGAAGCCAATGTGGTTCGGCACTCCATTCAAGTTCCAATCAAAGAAAACAATGTCCATAGGGAGAGCAAGATAAGGTGGTATCTGCGCAAGGTTTGCTGATGCCCATTTGATCGCAGTAGGACAATACACTACCTTTTTACCGCCATAAAAAAGAGGGCTATCATTGCCCTCATGAAACATATATGTCACGAACGCACAGCACCATGCACCGCTTGAGTTGCAGTATCGGTTGAACAGCCTACCACCCTGTCCAAGATGCTTCTGCGCAAGCTTGAGTAATGTTACATTATTCACACCCATCTTCTTCACCCCCATATTCAAACACTTCATAGTTATCTTCATCATCTATGTATGAATCAACAGGCTCTTCAGCGGTTTCCCACTCATGGTCTTTGAGTGCTTTCATCTCTCTTGTTATCTGTGTGCCTGTTGCACCCTCAACAGTAAAATCATTGTTGAAGTAGGTAGCACAGAAAACGATGATGAAGTTTGCGATCACAGACAGAATCCTATAGACAAGATTTACTGTAGGATTGTGAAACTGTGTGATGTCCGTTGCCATCAAAGCTGTGTTGAAGCAGGTAGCTATCACAAGGATAGTTCTTAGTTTTGTTCCGTAATTCATTTATTTGCCCTTTCTATTCGCCAATAACACCAATAACATGGAATGCGATACTTCTTGATGCAGATGCCATTGATGCACCTGCGGAAAGATAGAATGTGCCACCTGTGGTGGTTGGTACTACATTGTTGACCCATGCACCACCTGCGGAATTAACTGTAGCCGTTATGCTTGGTGCTGAATCAAATGTGAATGGGAATGATGGGATATTCAGCTGACCGCTTCTGTAGCCACCATAGCTTGCTGAAGAGTTTGTGATAGCAATGCTTGCGGTATATGTTCCCCACAACTCCAGAGTGCCACTCTTCCATTTGCGGTATGTCCAAATACCGCTTGTGCCTTGTTCTGTTACAAAGTCATTGATTGTTCCACCATTGGCTGAGATGTTGCCATATACCTCTAAATCACCATTTATGGCTACAAAAACATTTTTTGTTTCGCTTGTTATATCCCCCACAAATATGTTGGACACCGCTTGGTTCTGATGCGCATACACAGAAAGAATGTCTGCCCCATCTATTTCAAGTTCAAGTTCCTGTGGTGTGTTCTGATTGGTGTAGGTGTTGGCATATAACCTAACCGCTCCGCATTCTCTGACACCCTGTTTCACAATGATAGAGTTTACAGAATAGCCATCATCACCATCCCTTGTTGCGGTACTGTCTATTTCAATGTGTGGTGGTGCTGTTCTGCCGATTCTGGCAACCTCACCAAACCCCGCTCGGCTTATGCCGTTTATCAGCACATCTAAGCCATTGCTCGAAAAGGTTGCTAATTCTGTAAGACCATCTCTTACCGCTACACCATTTGACCTTGCCAACAGGTTACCCCCACCATTCTGAGGGTCAGCTAGGAACGCTTCTTTGGTTTTCTCTGTGATGTGCGCACCTGTATCATCACCTGTTTCGGTCATCCAGAAGTGCTGTTCTGTGGTGGATGCTATAGTGTGTGCTTCATTCGCCGTATCGTTGATGCTCTTCTGCGATTCAAGTATCACATTGTCTTCTGCTCTAATCATTTATCCTCTAACCTCGCTGTGATATTGACTTTCTGTTTGTTCGTTACTGTGTAGGTCATGCCAATACCGACTCTTGTACCTGTCTCTTGGTCATACCAATTGACCTGCAAATCTGCTTGATCTAACATATTCGCTGTGACTCTTACACCCTTGTAGATTATGTTTGCTGTTAAGGTGGTATTTACCAAGGTTGTGGTGAAGTCTGAATTAGAAGAAGTTATGGTCAGCTTGTAGTCAGTAAGCATATTGCCCATAGATGCCAAAGCAGATGCCATCTGTGCGACTTTCTCTGAGATCCCGCTGTCTCTTAAGACATACTCACCGATTGTGGCGGTCTGCGTGTCTTCAGAAGCGCAGGACTCTATTTTCAGCAATCTTGCTTCAAGGTACAATTCCCCATCATCATCTATGATGTTTACTCTGTCACCTATCCTTGTATCGTCTGGGAGTTTCTCAAAATCCGCTTCATAGGTCACAGTTGGATGTGAGTGCCGTTGCAGGTAGGCTCTTGCTTGACCTGCCAACACAGCTTTGTCTGTGGTGTCAAAATCAAATGAGCCTAATAACAATCCGTCTGGATCTATAGCACTTGCCCACTTTGCCATTGCGGTTGTGTTGCGCATCTGCCCTGTAGCTTTATCGACAGTATAGACATCACCATTGTCTGGGTCTGTGTAAGAGTAGGTGTAATTCTTCAGATTGATAGGTACATCCACACCCTCTGGTGTGCCACCCTTGACAGTTACTGCGGTAACCAAATCAGCTATAGACTTCTTCCAATATATCTTCTTCAAATCGTAGTTAAGTCTTAGCTGTGGTATTGCTACTTGGTTACCACGCTTCTGTATGACATTCACAATCCTTTGAGTTATCTGCAAGCTGTCAATAGTGAATGAGTAGTACAGTTCACAATTCCACAGACCGACTACAGACAGCAATCTTTCTGTGCAGGTTGACTCACCATCCCATGTGTAGGTTAGGCTTGTGCTTGGTGCGGTCATGAGATTGACAGACCAATCTGATGGCAGGAAGTAATCAAGCATCTGTCCTATAGTGCCTGTCAAGGTCACCGCAGGACATAAGGTGTTCAAAAGGTCTAATCCTGCGTCTTCTGCGTATATGGAATACTCCTGTGATTCTGTATCACATTCCACTTCAATTATCTGATACACAGAATCATAGACATTATCCGCATCACCCATTGCGCTCTGCTTGAGGATGTAGTTGCCCTCTTCTACCATCATCTCAAGATTTGCTCTTGTTTCTTGCGTATAAGGAAGAACACAGGAGAATGTGTTTACTCCTGTGTCTACTTCCTCTACTGTTTTATCTTCTGTTATTCTGAATCCGTCTGGTAACTTGGTTGATGCGTTGCCAAGGATGCTCAAATCCCTGTCGCAAAAATAAACAATCATATGAATACCTCATTGTACTCAATCTCTATCTGTGGCTTGTATGTTGGGTTGACCCAATCTGACCATGTAGCTTGGATGACATTAGCACCGCTTGTCAGTATGAAGTTTTCCCAATCGTTACCTAAAGCACCATACTGCGGTTCAAGATGACCGCCCATAGATCCTGCATGGTATATGTTGACAGTTGCTTCATTACAATCTGCTTCTACTATGTCACCTGCCGTAAATACATTTGGCTGTTCTGCAAATGCTGTCACAGCCTGTCTTCTGAACACTATTGAGTGAACCATGTTGGTATGCATTGCGGTTTTGTAAGCACACATATGGCATGAAGCATCATGCGCTACCATCTGCTCTATCTCTGGAACATTGAATGTTCTCTTTGGCAGGTTGCCTACTTGGAAGTAGACATAAGCACCCGCTTTCTGAATTGAAGAATTCAGATTGCTCTGTGTGTAGGTGTAACCGCTGAATACCTGCCTTGTTTTTGTAACCCATTGAAGCTGTGATTTTGTCTGGTATTTGTTTCTGCCAATCGGTACTTGGACTTTCACCCATGCCCTTTCTTTGTAGGTCTGTGTGGTGTAGACTTCTGACCGCTTGCAGTAGCCAAAATGAGTATTGTTGTATGACAGGTCAATCTTGTCTGTTCCTACCACTTCACCATTTGCAATGTAGTGTACTGTGCCTGTTGTGCCGTTTGAGGTCTTGGTGATCGTGAAACCTGCTACCATTGTGCCTGTATCATGGTTGTATGCACCAAGTTCAAATTTGCCGTACTCGTTGCTCTTTTCCACACATAAACGATGTACCGCACTCAGAGTGAAGTTGACAGCACCTGCTGTGTTCTTCCACAAGGTAGGACCATGCATAGTCACTCTTCCACCTGTATCTCCATATGTTGGCTTGGCATAACTCTGCGTCTGTCCTTTGCCACCATTCCAGAAAGCATCTACTGTGTTTGATGCGGATATAGAACCGCTGATAGCACCACCATAACTATGACCGCCATTTACTGTCCATCCGCTTGTGTTGACAAATTCTTTGTTGACCAAAGTACCTGCCTTAGTGTACTCATCAAGGTCTAATACTTCTGGGTTGCCAAGTTGGATGATGTTTTCTCTTGCGTCCAGAAAAGCAACAAAACCACAATCACCATCCTCACCAGAAGAACCACCGCTTTTAGCACCTGCAAACTTTGCTCTTAGGATCGGTCTTGCAGGTTGCGCACCTTTGTAATCTATTGCCCATGTAGCTGTGGTGTTGGTTACTGTAGCATCATCCATTGTCAAGGTGATTGGCTCTACGCTCCGTTTAAATGGATAAGCACAATAGATTCTCCATTCACCTTTTACGGAATCCTGCCCCGCTTCTACTTCCGCATCCATGATTGGATAACCGCTGAAGAATTTGTCTTCCTCATCGTGAAAAATGAAGTCAGCTTCATCCAATGACAGAAGATTGTTGAGGTTGTTGAACTTCTCTCTGAAGTCTTCTGCGTTGTCTCCTATAAGTTGGAATCCTACTGTTAACTCTCTTGCGGGATAACGCTTGCTTTTGAATTTCTCTCCATCTGCTGTTCCTACTGAATAGGTATTGAGTTCAGCACCAAGTGATTCTCTGCCCTTTGTGTATAGTGTTCTGTAACCCTCTAATACATTCTCGATGTACTGACCATTGATCGAAACCGCTTCAGTTGGTAGGATGCGTCCTTTGGTCAAATCCTTGTGCCATACTACGTTTATCTCCCCATCACTCCACACATGGTTTTCGCCTAACAACAGAGTGACCTGCTGTGGTGTCAGTTGGTAGGTTTGTGGTGTGGCAAGTTCGTAGGCGATTTGCAGATTGTTCGTTGCAAGTAACGATTTCCACTCTGCTACTGTGTACGGCACACCTACGTTGACAAAGCCACCAACAGTAAATTTGTAGCTGTTTGGGTTTGTTGTTGGGTCACTCGTTGCGTAGGTCAACATATTCGATACATCTTTTGTCGAGTACGCTTTACCACCGAAGCCACCCGCAAGCCTCAAGCCTCGATTGATTGTTTCCCAATTTTCTGAACCATTGAATGTTCTGAATGACATATCCACAGTAAGCTGACCACTAACGACATTTAGCATCCCACCGTAAACTGTTCTGTCCAAACTTGTTGTCCAACTTGCACCTTGATATGTTTCAAATGTCGCATCGGTATCGGTTGCCAATCTTATCATTGGCTTGAACACTACGTTGTTGCAAGTTGCTCCGTTCAGAATGTCGATTCTTACAAGGTCTGTGTCGGTTGTGTCTGCGTCATAGGTAAAGGTTCTCCCACTACCTGTTTCTCCGAACCACGCTTGCCCATTCCACAACTGCATACGATAAGTAGTGTCACTACCTCCACTCGGACAGCCATTAAACGCATACTGACCTGATGCAAGCGGGAGTTTCGTGTTGTTGATTTGATAGAACGCAGTTTCTGCCGTTGCCGTGCCGTTCGCTCTAATGCCCGTAACATTGTCGTTAGCATCGGTCAGAACAGTAAAGGTTATGCCGTTTCTTGTATAGGTGTTACCGCTCCAAGTTGCCACAGTATTCACGGCTTTGAGACTCGCCAATGTCATTGGTAGCAGATTCTTCCCCGCTACGTTCGTGACTACTTCTGTTCTTCCGCTGATAGGACGCACATTCGTAGGCGATGGGTCACCGCTACCCGCTTGGATTGGCTCAAGGGAGACTTCAAAAGAATCTACCACACCCATCTCTTCTGGATTTTCAATAGTTACAAGGTCACCGCTGATTGTCTGCTCACTTATGTCTATAGGTAATGTATCTCTGAATCTGTACATTTATCTAACACCTCTCAATCTGCTCTGCCTTGTATCTCTTGTATTGATAGCCTGTGACATATCATTAGCTGTTGCCCTTGCAAACTCTCTGCCATTAACGTAGAGAGGTACGCTTATCTCATATCTTGCGGTTGTGCCGTATTCATATGCCAAGTCTGACATACCAAGATTGACCATTGATGGTATTGAAACAAGGTCAACCGATGCCCTTTCAACAGCCTTGGTCATTGATTCGATACCTAAAGCAAATCCCTCACCTGTCCACTCACCAAGCTGTCTGAATACTCTTGACGGAGAACCGATGCCTAATACTTTCTTGACCGCTTTAGGAAGTCTTGATGCTAACGCTTTGACTCTGCTTACAACAGAATCAAACTTGGCTTTGATACCATTCCACAGACCTGCTATAAGCTGTCTGCCTATGCCCGCAAGGTTTCCTGCACCTGCTTTGATCTTCTGCGGTATCTGTCTTGCTTTTGCCATGACCGCACTTGGTATGGATGCGAAACCCTTAGTGATACCCTTTAACAGAGCAACCATCAGTTTGACACCTGCTGTGAGGATTTTCGGTAAGGCTTTGACAAAGGCTGAAATGATTTTACCTGCTATGCTTACCGCTTTATTGGATAACGCACCCTGTCCGTTTGTAAGACCTTGGATAAGATTGGTTATAGCGTTCAGACCTGTAACAATAAGCTGTGGCAAAGCCGTGCCAATGCCCTCTATCAATCTCAAGACGAGTGCTAAACCGCTGTTGATGATATTCGGAAGAGCATTGCCTATACCTGTAACCAATTTACCTACCATGTTCATGCCTATTGGTATCAGTTCTTCAGCTTTCTGCCCTATCTTGGCGAACACTATGCCAATAGCTGTGTCAAGACTCCAAGAACCATCTGCCACCTTTGACAATACTGAACCAAATGCATCTATGACAGGTACAACACCTTGGATGATGCCCGCAATGCCACCAAACTGTTCGAATTTCTTGTTGATCGCATCGAAAACATTGGCAATGTTCCTCTGCATACCCGCTCTTACATTGGTGAGTGACATCTGAATACCTGCACCCGCTGACTTGGCTTGTTCTTCCCAAGACTTGAAGCCTTTACCGCCTTTTTCAGACAGTTCTATCATCTTCTCATTGACTTCATCAATTGAGACAGAACCATTCTTCATGGCTTCATAAAGGTCATTCTGTGTCTTACCTGCACCAAGTGTAGCTTCTGCAAGCTGATTCATCTGTGCAGGTGCGGTCTGTACTAACGCTCTCCAATCCTGTAGGTCTGGCTTCCCTTTGGACATAGCCTGTGTCCATTGGTTGATTGCGCTTGATGCCTGTTCCGCAGATGCACCACCTGCTGTCATGGCATTGTTTAAAGCCAATGTCAGCTTGGTTGCTTTAGGCAGGTCACCCACTACCGCAACAATTGATTTAGTCTGATTAGCTACCGCATCAAGTGTTGTCGGCAGGTGTTGGATGCCATCACCCAAAGTATTGATGGATGCTTCAGCTTCTTTCGCACCATAGCCAAGTGACTTCATGACATTGGGAAACTGATTCAGAGTATCAAACCTCTTCACAGCACCATCAACGGATGATCCAATAAGGTTGAACACTCCATTGACAGCCTTTTGCCCTACTGCCATCCAAGCACCAAAGCCAAGACCCTTTTTAAGTTTTGAACCAAAGGAATCTGCCTTGCCCATCACCTTGTCAAAGGTGGATGACATATTCTGATCTTTGGCTGTTAATATTGCTTCAATCGTGTGTGCTGACATGATTTAGCCTTTCCTGTAATGCTTTATATTTCTCTTTGAGGTCACTAATGTTTTCACCCTTAAGCTTCTTCAGTTCTTTTGCATAATCAAAGAATGATTCAAAGGTAGGATAGACAGGTTTTAAGTTCTTGCCTACTTTCTTCTTGGCACTTGCCACGAACGTAAGCCACGCATTCAATGCAATGTCTTTCTGCTTGTCTACCTGCTTGTACTTTTCAGCTTCGCACAGCATCACATATTCTTTGATCGTCAATCGGTCAACCTCGTCAAGAGATTTAAAGCCAAAGTATCTAAAACAATTCAATGCCACCTCATCATACAAGTCTTCAAAGCTTACTTCTTGCTTTCCGCTTCTGCTATGCTCTGGATCTCCTTGTACACCATCTTGGTAGCATTGGCTTTGCCGAAAAAATCAACCACCTGCGCAAAGAGTGCTTCAATGTCTGTAGCTTCATCCTCTATGTATGACTCAAGTTCTTTCTGTGTCAGCCTTGGGTTCTCACCCTTGTTGGCTGTCATCAGTACATCACAGAGCGCTTCTACATCATCACTCATGACCTGCGCCATGAGGTATTTCGCACCGACATTGACAGAGTAGTTGGAATTAGGCACTTTCTCTGTTGCTCTTGAATTGATCGCTTTAAGGAATCCCATGCCGAAATTAAAGGCATACATTGTTCCGTTCATCTCAATCTCAAATTTCATGCTGTCCTCTCTTTCTGCAAAAATAAGGGGAGAAGCCTAAACCTCTCCCCGTCTGCATTATGCTGTCTTTGGTGTGTCTACGAATGTGTACTGTCCATCATCCTGCTGACCCGCAGGTACAGTTACATCACCTGTTGCACCCTTGCCGTTGATGCCGAATGTCATTGAGACTTCAACATTTCCATCAGCAGGTGAGGATGCTGTGAATTCTGTAATATAAGCTTGGTAATATGTACCCTCAAACTTATTGCCTGTCTTTGACTTGTCAAGGTTGACTTCCCAGACATCAAGCAGAGATCCATTCAGAATTGCGCTCTTCAGCTTTGGAATCATTGGGTCGTTTGCGTCCATCAGAGAAGTTGCTGTCAGTTCAAGTTCTGCTACAGAAGCACCTCTTACAGAACCATCCTTGGTTGCTGTTGCGTCTGCATCAGAGGAAATCGACATCTCATTCTCTGTGGTGAATGCGATCCTTACACCATCAACTGTTGCTGATTCTGAATTAAGTCTGTACATATAAATCAGATTTTTACCTGTTACTGCACTCATTTAATTCTGTCCTTTCTTTGAATAACTGAATCGCAGACTTGACCAACCATGCATAAGTGGTGGTGTGGTTGTATTGTCTGCCATTATCTGCTGTTCTGTTTCGTTACGGATAAGTGACCATTTATAAGTAGAGGTTTCCTTGAGAGTACCGCCCACATTCATTACGTTATCCATCATCTCTGACAGAGTGCCACGCTTCTTCTCATCGTTGTGCCATATATGCACAATCAAAGTCACATAGCCGTAATCATGTGATTTAGCACTCCCAAATTGCTGTCTTGTATCAGCAAGATAGTAAAAAGGATACTGTGTACCCTTCGGTGGTAGCTGTCCATCATAGGCATTTAGTTGCGTCTTAAAGTATGTGAATAGTTCCTGTTGTGCTGTCATTTGTCTGTCACCTTGTCCAGATCCCCAAGAAATTGAGGTCTGACCTTTTCCAATGATGGGTCAAGGATTGGTTCTGCGCTCATATACCTTGTGCCGTACTCTGTATAAGGGTTGTAGTTCATGGTTGCACCCACAGCCACAGTTAAGCCACCGTCACGCACCTCTGTGTTGATTGATGATGCTGTGTCACCTGTGGAATAACCTTTCACATAGGCATGGGTTGTCTGCTCTTTCATGTACCTGTTCAGCCTGTCACCATTGGTTTTTACAATGCGCTTAACATCATCCATAGTGACATTAGGCTTCAAGGCTTTCACAAACTCATTCATGCCATTCAGCTTTACATTAACGCTCATACTCTGTGAAGCACATATACATCCTTGACTCTTTTAGGTGCTATGTAGTCTACTTTGTACGCCTTGCCATCTATCACAATGTCTGTGTAGTCATCGGTTATGTGATTCTGGAATCTGGCTGTGATCGAATCCTGCATGACTCCCCCATACACCAAAGTCATCATGCGCTCTGTTGTGTTATCAACACTCGCATAGTGTGTCACTTCATTCACCACACTACTTGAGTAATTCCCTGTTGATTCGTCATAGACATCTTCCATCTTCACAAACTTTACAGGAGTATCGAATCTCATATGAATTTCAATCTCCCTACATAGGATGAGTCTTCTTGCTGTGCTGTCCATGCATTGATCTCGGCAAGGTATGGCTTAAAGTCATCCTCACTATTCCATGTCATGGATTCACCCTCAACATTGTGACTTGATAATCTCTCACTACCTATCCTGTTGAATCTGACTATTGATACCTCTACTACGATGTACTCAAGTTCAGCAGGAACAGAAGAGACTCCAAGCCGTAGCTGAAGTCTCTGCTCTGTCATGCTGATTATAGTCTCAAGTAATGAGGTAACCTCTTCTGTTGGGTCACTTATGCCAAGTAATATCAATACTTGTTCTAACATGGGTTACCCCTTTCTTTGATTAGGCAGTTATAGTTCCCTTGACTACTCCTGCAAGTTCCTCTGCATAGAACTTTGCACCTGTCATCAGCAGAGTTTCAATTGATGCTCTCTCAAGCACTCTGCCATGTGTGATGCCTACAAGACCTGTTTCATCTGCTGTCAGTTCAAATTCCTGTCCTACTGCACCATTAGCAGGTACATATGCACAATGCAGGTTCTCTTTAGCTGTGGAGATTACAGTACCTGCTGTGAGGGATGGGATGATGAACAGAGTACCAAGACCAAGGAAATCTTCTACATAAGTCATGCCGAATGCTGTCTGCATGGAGATTGAAGCTGTGCCAAGGTAACCTGCTACATCTGTGCTTGATACAAAGTGTACAGGCTCTACATCTGCATCCTCAAAGTATGTCTGAAGTGCATTCCAGTTGTTTGCAAGCTGTGTCTGAAGATTTGTACCTGCTGTTGCTGTGCCTGCGCCGGTTGCAAGGAATGTGTTGAAGTCAGCCTTAACTCCCTTTCTTACCTCTCTGATAAGCGCACGATCTGTGTCATAGATAGCGTTCTCTCTGCCACTCTTCTGGATAGCTTCTGCTGTGGTCAGCTTTCTGAATTTCTTAAGTGTCATGGTGATAGGTGTTGCCACTCTCTGTGTTTCTGTGAGCGCAATAACATCACCCTCATTGACCTGTGCAGGTACAGTTCCCTTTACAGATGACTTGTACACATTGATTGTGTTGCCCTCTGGTACTGCGTCCATTCTGCTGATACCAAGAATATCAGCAAGCGCACGATAAGAATTGTGAAGTTCATTTACAAGATCGATTGAAATTGCAGGTGCAATATCTGTCGAAACAGTTGTGTTAGTAATTACTGCCATTGTTATTATCCTTTCTGATTAAATAAATCCATATTTTCTTCTATGGCTTTAAGCCGTTTGTTAGGGTCTTTGATTGCAAAAATCTGTTCCCTTGTAAGAGCAGATGTACTACCACGCCTTGGCTCATTACCACCTACTTTCAGTGTGAAATACGCATAGAAAAACTGAATAAAATCTTTCACCGCTTCATTTGTAGCTTCTGCTGTGCTTCCCACAAGAATATTGGCAAGACCATCCTGTGGTGCTACTTTAAGTTCGTTGTAGACCAAATCCTTTACAGTTTTAGCCATTTCTGCGTGTGCTTTCTCTGCCTTGAGTGCGTCAAGTTCTTTCTGTAACTCGTCACGCTCATACTTGGCTTTTTCTTCCGCATTCATGGCTTCAAGTCTTTTGGCTTCTTCTACCTTGCGGTCTTGCTCTTTCTGCCACTTGGCAAAACGCTTATTGATGATTTCATCTACCTCTTTGTCTGTGTACTTCTTTTCCTCTTTCGGTTCTTCTTTGGCTTCTGCTTTAGGTTCTGCCTTTTCTACTGTAGTTTCTACGTTCTGCTCCATCTGCTCATTAGTTTCCATGATTGATTCCTTTCTTTTAAGTTGTAAGCTAAACTACCCATAGCTTTTTAAGTGTTCAAGGCTTGCACTATTTACCCATAGCTTTTAATGTCTTCAATGCTTGGACAATAAAAAAGAGCCTTACGGCTCTCTGTTTATCTATATTGTGTTGCGGATCTACAGGTAATCTTTCAGCCTGTCTCTGAAGAAGTCTGCCCAATAAGGCTGTTCCTTGATGAATATCTGTACTTCTTCTTTGGTCAGCTTCTGTGGAAAGTCTGCGAACATGTTATAGATTTTCTTTTTGTCAAACGAAAACAGCCACTCTCCTGTGGTTTCTGTGTCATCTACCCACCAGATGCGGTCATTCTCGTTTTCCTTGTAGAAATCACTTAACACTTCCGCTTGCCCCTTTCTTCTGTGCTGACTCTGCGGTGTTTATGTATCCAAGTAAATCTCTGAATTCATCACTATTATACAATGATTCGATGTCTATAGCAAAGCTGTGTTGCATAAACTTCTCGCCATATACGGTTCTTGACTTGGTACAACCGAACCGCTTTTGTAGAGTCTTTGCTGTTGATCCGTAACTATCGAAATCTGTCCATCCGTTTTCTCTTGCGCTTTGCAGTTCAAGGTATTGATAACCGCTGTCCGTCCTCCTTACGATTGATGCGTGTCTGCCGGTCACAAGCATATAGTCTTTGTCTTGCTCCATTTGACTCATTAAGGCTTGCGCACCCTTGACCGCTGAATATTCGTTATTCTCGATGGCTTTTACGCCGTTCAGCTTTGCTAATCGCATATTGTTGTAACTCAATGCGAACGCATGACAGCTTTTGCCACCTCTGAAGTCAAGCACATCCCAACCTGCTTTGTTGGCTATGTATGAGCAAGCAAGAGATACGCATGAACCCTTTGTCATATCACCGCCCGCAATCCTTGATACGATTTCCTTGACTCCAAGTTTCTTTGGCAAGTCTTTGACTTCTCTGTACTCAACGCCCTCATGCTCGCACCAATTTTTTATATACTCTCCCTCTGGTGTCCATTGGATATTGTTGCGGTCAAATTCTTTCTTTGGCTCTGATTGTACCACAGGATTAAGCCACTTTTGTCTCTCCGCAAGCGACATATTGTTCCAATCGGATGTCTTACCGCCTTGGTTCAGATAGTTCAGCCATGCATTGTACTCATCCTCATCCACATAAGGTGCTGTGGTGCAATGGCATCTTGGGTGCATTGGTGGTGCGTTCTTTGCAGGTTCAGCATCAGCTACGTTGTACACATTGCCATCTATCTCTCTGCATATCGGACAGGCTCTTGGGTTGACAGCCATGTACACATACTTCTGCACACCGCTTGCCTTGTAAGAATCCATAGCCACATCTGTCTGCACTCTTCTTAACTCTGTGACCATGAGCCTGTGCGCATCTGCCAATGATACATCGTATTCCTTTCGGATGTTCGATGCCATCTGCCTTGAACCTATACCGGCAATCAGACCTTTCTGAAGTTCTATGTTTATCATGGATCTCAAGCGGTCTTGGTGACTCCATATACGTTCAGAGTATGTGGCATTGAAGAAAGATGCATTGACGATGTTCTCCGCTCTCTTCACTGTGTCTGCTGTGCTTACAGTTTCGCCAAGTATACCTGCCTGTCTCTCAATCTCTTGCCTTGTGCGGTCTGTGATGACTTTCTCATAGTATTGGTCAATGTCATTGATACCTGCCACCATGTACACCCCTATCCTTGCTTTGAGCATCTCAAGGCGGTTTATCTTCATGGTTGCGTTGTACAACCGCATCTCTGCGTTGGCTCTATCGGAGAAGTCTCTGTTCTTGACATACTCTTTGGCTAATTGCTCATAGGCTTCAATATCTGCCTTTGACACACGCTTTTTAGCTTCGGTTATATCAATGTCCTCTGCATCAGCATACTTGCCGTAAAAGCGGTTTATTTCGTCTTCTGCGTGTCTGTACATTTCAGCATAGATCTTCTCAAGCCGTTTCTGCTGTTCAGCTTCTTCCATCATGTACAGTTCACGCTGTTTCTGTTCACGCTTTTCCCAATATAGCCGGTTATTATTCTGTTGCCATAGTTGTCTCGTTGTAGCCATACATATTATCTACTACGCTTGGTATCTGTTCTGCTTCTAATCTCTCAACCTCATCCTTTACGTTATCAACAACAGACAGAACCTTAAGCTGTGTTTCCTTGCTCACGATGCCCTCAAGGTTCTTTGCTACTGTTGCTTCACTCTCTACGTTTGCAGGATAGTTAGGTGTGAAGTGTATATCAAGGTACTTCCATGCATCCTTTGGTACTCCATGCATCTGTGCCACAGGAGATGAAAAGATAATCTTGTATCTCTCGATCATTGACGATGTGAAACGCCTTGCCTTTGATACAAACAGATTGGACATGGCTTCAAGCTTATATCTCAATGCGATGCCAGAAGCTGTGCCAAAGTTCTCATCACTTATGTTTGCCACCATTGATGTAACGAATATATCTGTCTTGAGTCTGTCCAGAAGATGCTCCTGTGTCTCATCACTTGATGGTTTCTCCATGAATTCAACAATAGGGTAGTTACCCTCTGATATATCACCATCAAAGTTGACTACCCTTGTTCTTCTGATATGGAATGTGTCATCATCATCCACACTTGCGCCAATGACTTTCAAGTAAGCATCTGCAAAGTAATCAACATCGTTAGCCTTTTCACTCAATGCTTTGTTGTATGCATTGATAGCCGGTAACGCTGATTCAAACAAACCCATGCGCTCATCATTGCTTAAGTATTCAACAGCAGGTACATAACCGAATCCATGAATGTGTTCATCATCTTCAAAGTGGTATTCACCACCCTCATACCAGAAGTGCCTTACTATCTTGTTATCGGAATATGATCCGTACTCATTGCCATCCTCATCCTTGTAATACCTTACAAAGAACAGAGGTCTTTCCAGAATAGAATCATCACACAGCATGAATGCTTCAAGGTCTGACAGATATGTGATGCCTGTTTCACCATCTTCCTTGTTGTAGTACATCTCCCAAGATGAACCGCAGATGTCAGCTAACTTACTAACCTCTGCATTAAGGTTGTCACCATCGTTCTCTGCATCGAGCATCTCAATGTACTCTGATACTGTTTCGTCTTCTGTGTCTACTTTCACAGGTATACCGCAGAAGAATCCATTGAATGTGTCTGTGATGTACTTGGCATAGTTGACAGCTATACGATTGTCTGGCTTGCCATCCATCTTTGGTGGTGCAAGGAATATAGGATACTTGTTGATGTAAGCATCCATCAGCGGTCTTGCACTTCTTGCTACATACTGTTTGTGTTTTCCAATATACTTGCCCAATAACTCTTTGGACATCTCTGTGTCATATGGTATGTGGTAAATCATATTCCCCTATGTACTCCCTTGTTCAATGTCATAGGCTTCTTGCCCATCTGTCTTATTGCACTTGCCAATGAGTCTGGGCAATCATCATGTGGTGCGTGTTCGTTATAATCCAGAATCTCTGCAATGTATTCTGGGTCTGTGTCCTCTGTAAAATAAACCTTGCCCCAATTCTCTTTGAGGTAGGTTGAAATCTTTATGTGTTTGTTCATTCTCTCATGGTAGGTCTGTGCAAGATCCCCATGATTCTTCAGTTCCTTTGCCAAGTATCCTTTGTCTGCGTTCTTCTCACACCATGTTGTACCTGCCCTGTATTTGGCTTTTAAGCGCAGAATGTCATTGATGCAATCATCTACATGGTGTTGGTACTTCTTGCCGTATACGATGAATTTACCATCCTTGATGCAGAGGATTGTGAGTGCTGTGGAATCCTCACCACCATAACCTGCATCAATGTGAGCTATGCCATCCATTGGCAGTTCCTGTGTGAATTGTGCATTAGTGAATAACGCATCCTCATCAGCTATGTGCTTGAGTTCATAGTTGCAACTAAAAAGGCTCGGTGACATCGTAGAACGCAGATGCATTATCTGCTCTTCTGTCATCAAGCCTGTAGTGTAGCAATCGTACTTCTTTATGTTTGGCATCAAGCTGAATGCATCATCCTTGTGCCAAGGTGTGCCTGTGTTTATGATGCGTCCACCTCTGTTGAGTACATTCTGTAACTCTTGGTACATCAGCTTTGTATGGTCACGCTCTGCTTTGGATATTCTGTCCTTGATGTTGATGATGTCATCTGTGACTATCACATCTGCGTGTTTGCCGGTCAGAGAACCATTGATGCCCATGCCTACTATCTGACTTGCACCGCCCTTGCCCTTGTATAAGTTGGTGTGGATCTCTGATGCTGTGTCTTTCAGAACCTTTGCAGGTATCCCATAAAGAGCCTTACACATTTCTATGTAAGCACCGCTCTTCATTATCTTGACTACCAATCTGATTACTTCAGTTACATCTGTGTCTGTCTTCCGTAGAAATATTACATTTTCTCTTGGATGCACCAATGCATTGACAGCCAAGAACACCGCAAGGTCTGTGGTCTTGTATGATCCTCTGTGCGCTTGTGTAGTTGAATCCTTTGAAGAGTACAGCCAATCCTTAAGCCAATCATTATGCAGTTCGGTCAAGTCTTTATATCCAAGGAAATGACCAAGCCTGTATGGTTCATTCTTCAGCAGGTTCATTATCTGCTCTTTGGAAAAACTCATCCATTTCCCTCATTGAATCATCATTGATTGTCACTTCATGCTTCTCTGTTGGCTTCTCTCCAAGACCATCTCTTGCAAGTTCATATGCCCTTAAATTACCATGCTCTGCCATCTGTAATAATCTCTCATTGATCTTGGCTATTCTCTCTGGTGTGCATCTCTCCCTTAAGTCTGCATTTAGGCTCTTGTTGGTGGCTCTTGCTTCTACGGATTTTTCCTGTGCTTTAACCGCACTATAACCGCTATCAGACCCAAAACGAGTACCCTTACCTGCTTCTGATATGTTAGGGTTTCCACCTGCCCTTGCCATGTTACTTGCTCCAATCTAATCCGCAATCAGCTATTATCTCCCAGAATTCTTCTATGTCATGTGGCACTATGTAATACTTCAAACCTGTGTCTGAATACTCAATGCCTATATGGTGAAGTTCATGTCTTATCAGAGTTTCCAACTGATAGTCATTGAAGCCGGTTATGTTTGGCTCATAAATGATTATCATGAAGTCATAAGGACAGATCCATTTGTAATTGCTGTCTACTTTGATGCACTCACCATATACTGTCTTATGGGATTTCTTTTTCTCTTTCTCTGATGACAGGAAAGCTATTAGTACATCTGATTCTCTTATGTCTTCAAACTCTGGTAGTTCGGATATTAGCTTGATTGCTATTTCTTCATATTGTTTGTTCTGTTTCATGATTTCCCCCATAGCAAAAGGACAGGCTTTTACACCTGCCCTATGCGAAAGGAGTTAGTAAGTATTGTATAAGGAGAAATTGTCTATGGATGCATAAATTTGATTCGATCCCTTATACTTGATTTCTGTTCGGTTGTCAGAGTCTGCCAGATAAGGTTTGCAAGGTCTTGCCTTATTAAGAGTTTCCATTGTTCATGGTTTCGCCTGTATATTACTACAGGTATTTCCCCTATCCTTGCATCTCGTTCAGCCTGTTCTAACCATCTCTCATCGGATACCTGTTGCACTCGTTTGCATTCGATGTGTATACCATCTATGCCGACTACATCAGCATCTCCTTTAAGACCGCTATACTGAACACCTCTTCTGGCATCCATCCAACCTTGATTGCGTAGGAGTTGCGCCAACTCACGCTCTCCTACTGCGCCTTTTTGCTTTGAGTTAATCTTTCCCATTACTTTGGTACTCCTACCCTCATGCCTTTGGCATGATACATTATACGATATATTTTCTATATTTTCTGTAATGTCATGTAAGGTGTTTGCATTTTTTCTTCTTTTTCCCTCACATCATCCATGTAGTATGTAATGCACTCACTTGCTTTTGCATCTTTCCACTTCTTTTTGAAGTGCTTGCAAGTTGTAGGCTGTTTTGGTTGCATATGCTTTGGTTTCTTACTACATTTGCTTTTGTAGTATTCACATTGCTTGCAGTAATGTTTCTTCGGTTTATGCTCCATGCCATTCATAGGCACACCATATTTGCCTTTCATACTTAACTCCTTTTATATGTCATTCATTGACATCTGATAATCTCTTAATTCTTCTTTCATGAAGCACATCCAATTAGTACCAAGTTTCTTCCCAGATTTATGACCAAACAGCGGTTCATAGCCAATTGCATCAATTATCTCTGGTGTAGGGATTGAGGTTTCTGCCCACTTAAGTATCAGCACCCCATAAGGTTTTAATACTCTCATGCATTCCTGTACCCCCCCCTCACACTTTCCAAGGCTTCACCTTTTGTTTTGTAATGTCCATACGCTTTTGTAAGCCACCTGTTGTTGCCTTTTTCGCTCACAATGTGTGGTGGGTCAAACACAACAAGATTAAAAGTGTTGTCTTCAAACGGCAGGTCAGTAAAATCAGCAATCATATCTGGATGCACCTTTATGTGCCTTGTTGCCGGTTGTGCCTTGCCAAAGGTCTGTTCATACTCTTCATCTCTCCTGTCACAATAGAGTGCCAAGGGATGATGCTTGTTGAACCAGATAGACCTGCCACCACAAGTTACATCAAGTATCTTCTTCTCCATTACACTTAACTCCTTTTATACTTACTCTTAACTGTTATCCCATTAAAAAACGGATGTCATTTAGTGCCTTGCCATGCAACTCACCACGCACATACTCTTCTGTGTAAGATATATCTTCTGCTATGTCTTTCCATTCTTTGTCTTGGATGTATCTTTCAAATAAGAGTTGCCTGTGGTTTGGATCTGTTACCTTGTCTATGGTCTGAAGAACCTCTGCCATGATGTCTTCTGCTACCTGCTTCTTGCTTCTTTTGGTTTGAAGTTTGTCAGCCATGATTGCATGGAGTTTTGTCTGCCGGTCTTGCACAGTTCCTTTAGGCATCCCATCATTGTTTGAGGTTGCTGATGTAAGCTGTGTCCAGAGTTCTTCTATTTCGACATCAAGGCATCTAACCTCTTCCATCATCTTTTGATATTGTTTCAGATATTCCTTTGTTGTCATCTGTAAAACCATCCCAAGTTACATCACCATCTGCTTCTATGTTTGCCTTGTAGCACAGGTCACAATCTCCTATGCAGAATTCACCATCACACTTCCATGGCTCATACGCCCATTTCGATACGCTCATTTAATCACTCTCCTTTAGTATTATCAGTAATGCCAGAATCAGCATCATGCCTATAATTTCCATTTCTGCACCTTTCACAGTATTCTTGCTTTATCTTTGGATGTGACTTTGTAAACCATCTTCCGCAGGATCTGCATCTGCCGGTCAAGATAGGTCTAACTATCCCTAAATTCTTTGCCATGCTTCACTATCCATTCAAGAATATGTCCTATTGCTACCGCCATCCAATAAAATGCCACCCATTCTTTTAAAGGCTCTCTGTGCATTATCTTGTATTCAATTTTGTCTATTCTTTCTTTGTCTGTATCGTATATGCTCATAACTTTGTTGGGTGGATATACCGCCACCCTCGGTCATACTATAATCTCCAAACTGCAAGCGATCCCAAGAGGATTTACCATCCTTTCTGTTAACTACGCTCACAGTAATTGGCTACTTCCATCCGCAATCCGTCTGCGGTTCATAATTGCTTGTTCTGCAAATCTTGCAAACATCAGCTTTGCCATCAAGTTCGCAAGCCTCGCAATCCGTCTGCGGAGT
>Ga0326511_10000512_pt1 | contig 34198 bp, 45 predicted proteins | sample 0_2496_0518_D_FD_203701 | JGI IMG/M metagenome (GOLD analysis project Ga0326511, IMG submission 203701) | Bovine rumen microbial communities from UC Davis, California, United States - 0_2496_0518 | ecosystem: Host-associated > Mammals > Digestive system > Stomach > Rumen | place: USA...
CCTCGATGACTTCAATATGTCGCAAGGATTCCTTGCTCAAAGCATCGACAATCTGGCACTCGCGGCCAATCTCAAAGAGTGCCATGTTTATCAGTTCAATCTTTTCCATAATTCGTTCAATTCGTGTAATTCGTGTTCAAATTAACTTGATTATTTCCCGAGGTCGTGATATTTCACGACTTCATCGTAAATGGTTTGTAATGCTTGTTTATAGGTGTAATCGCAGTCTTTTTGATTACTGGGCATCACATCGCTTGAAAGTCTATCGATGGCCAACGAGTTATGCGTATATGCGCTATATTCCTTGCCACGATACTTAATCGTTACTTTCCAGGTGCCGTGCTCTGCTGGGGCAATCCTTTCCACTCTCTCGTTTAGTTCTTGTGTAGTCATAATCTTGTGAATTTAAGTGTTTGTTAATGCTCTTCAAATAGTGTATTTTCCGTAATTTGATGTTCGCGCTCTTAAAAGATTGTAAAATAAAATCCTTTATGAATGCCGTCGGATTCGTTATACACGCAAAATTCGCGCTTATAATTCTTGTCATACAGCTTTTTCTCGTAGTTGTTAGCGGCGGCCCTTGCCTCGTCGAGTGCGTTAAACCTGCCTATTAACTCAACACCTCTCCCATTCTTCATAAAATATCCGACCTTTACCAAGAAAGCCATTTGTTCGATTGTCTTTTTCATTGTTTTGTGCTTTTAGGTTTATGTTTATGATGCAAAATTATAATATTATTTTGACATAACAAAATTTTTATATAACTTTTTTATGTTTTTTGCTAAATTTCTTTGTATTTTACAAAAAATCGGGCTAATCTCACGACTAACCCGACCCCAATCTTAACTAAACATGGTAAAAAACAAAATGAAGTACTATTCTATCAATACGTGCCTACTGGTAGCAATTTCCGTGTGCGGGTTGCGGCAAAAGCAATCCCACGCCCGTTCCTTGACCCGTTTCGTCTTCCAAAGGAATCCAAGGAATCTCTTCCGCTTAACGCTTTCTATTATATATATAGTATCTCGTATGCTTATATCGCCTCGAAAGGAATCAAGTTCAAGACATCCCGAAAAGTCAAGCCAAGCATCATGATAATCCACGCAATGCGCCTGTACGGCGATTGTGTCGCGTTTTATTATGGTATCGCGTATAAGTGCCTGCACGGAGTATTTCGTGCCCGTAGCGTGCGATTCTATGCCCTTTACGTCCCTGCCCTTCATCTGCAGGTGTGCGATGGCCTTCGCGTCCTCTGCCCTATAACGTTCCAGTTCATTCAGCGACAAGCGCAGGGCATTAATACGAACCACGTTTAACGAATCCTTGCTTCGGTATCGTCTGGCTTCGGTTAGGGCCACGTCGGCGTTTTGTTTGTATCGTTCGCGCTGCTGTCGCAACTCGCCCAGTTGACGCCGTTGCAGAAAAAGGGCAATAATGCATAATCCTGCTATAAGTACGAGTATCTTTTTCATTTCTGCGCCTTATATAGATAGAGAATTTGATTCTTTTTGGTGGCCATCGGTAACGATACGTGAATCCAACTCGGCTCGTCGCTGGTGCCGTATTCCCATATCAGTTGCCCAACCTCAATCTTGCCGTCCTTAACCATTTTCGTGATAACACGAAAAAGGTATGCCTTGCTTGTGTGCGTACAACGTATATCTGCTGCACACCCCGTCAGGTGCTGACTATTGCGCACACCGCCGACGGCCTTGTTTAACTCTGCGCAACGGTAGCCGCTATTCACGATTATAGGATAGCCGTATGTATCGCGTATTGGCTGCAGAACCTTCTCCGCAAGCATTTTGAGGTTCTGCTGTACTACGGGGCTGGGCGTATTGTCGATATGCCGACGCTGCGCCGTTGGGCTTGCGTATAATTCCTCGAGCGTAAAATTGGTTGTTAGTTTCATCTTTGTTTTCTCCTTATATTATAATTCGACGATGTACCCGTTAGTGATTGGGCCTTAATCAACGCCCCGTAATCGGTTACGGGCGTCGCAAAGAAATTTACAATATAATTCATAATTCGCTCCCCCTTTCTTCGGCTTCATTGGCCGCGTCACGTATGGCGTCGTTTTTGCGCTTAAACAACCCGACAAGAAACTTACGAATACTAAAGTCTTTTTCAACTCCGTGCAGGACGCAAATGTGGCCGTATATACTATCCAGTTCCCATGCACACGTTAATAGCATAACAATACTTGCGACCCGCAGTGCGTTCATCCCCATTGGCTCGCCGATTGCCTTGCCAAGTAATCCAGCAACCATGAGATAACACATATAATCGACAACCTTGTTAAATGTCCTACGCCATGCCTTGCTGCGTCTTATTTCCTTGCCAACCATTCGGCTTTCGCTTACGCCCAACCAAAAATCCGCAATAATAAGCGCAAAGGATAGGGCAATGAGCCAGCGGAGGTCGTAGATTAACGCCTCAATCTCTGTTGCCATTAATCCAATCCCAACGGCCCGACTTGTGTTCGATATAATGTGCTTATCGCCTATCATTTATATTTTGATTATGTACCGAATTCTTACAATAACTATGTTCTAAAAATGGGGAGGTTGGTGTGGAATCCGAATGTTGTTCTGCCGCAACCACAGGCTCTCCCCCTAATGTTAAAGTCTATGAGTTGTTTTCAAGCCGCTTATAGAACGGCATACACCAATTCTGCATCGGGTACAACTTTCCAACAATGTCAGGCCGATGAGAAACCAAACTGAACGGCGGATAATTGTTGTTATCCAGTAGTGATGTGATTGTGTATGGTTCGGTGCTTTCTATCACATACACAAGGCACTTGTCCCCGGATGCGTAGGTCTGCCCCTCTTGCCACTCGTCCAAAGTTTCCTTTTCGCTTTCGGTTGCCACCGCCTTGCTCCATCTTGAACTTGCCCAAGCACCGTGGTCAAGCGAATCATCCTTGTACGAATATAGTGCAGCCCAATCTTCATTGTCTCGCAAATTTCCTCCGCCTTGGTTCGAACCCATATAGCCAAATTCACCCATCCCGGCATAAATGACTTCAACATACTCTGCGAACTGCTCTGCACAAGTGAGAATGACGCAGTTGTCGTTTACCTCAATGCTTGATATAGTCTTGATGACACTCGGCTGACCAGAGTTTGTGCGATTAACCGTGGCAGCATCTAATTCTTCTGCAGTTCCAGTCCTAACGATAAACCCATAGTTTTTATAGTTATTGCCAGCGATTGCAGTATCAAGAGATAACGAGTCTATACAACCATCGAAATAGATGTAAATCTTGTTATCAACTATCTCGAAAGTCTTTGGACGAAGTGGCCTAAACGAGATGTTCTTTAACGCAATATTGTAAAGTGCCTTTGCACAACACTCCCCGTACCATCTATATCCATTCATAGAGAGATGCCCACCGTTATAGTCAGGTGTCATATAGGTCGGTGCGACCTCAAACATATCCAACTCTTCCTCTGTGGCTTCGTGCATTCCCATATTGATAGTCATATATGCGTTATTGATGAAAGTTCCGCATACGCCATAAGTAAGGAACGCGGGTCTTGCGGTTTGGGCAGGGAATTTCGTGCAGATAATTGAATACATATCATCACGCAGATACTTCAGTCCCTGCTTATAGGCATCCTTGCTACCGTCCATCGCCATATTATAAGGCGTTGTTGCGGCTTGTTCCGATGCAAGTGCAAGCCACTCCTCATATGTCTTACCGATATATCTTCTTCCATAATCGGCCTCTCCTTGATTCCAGAAAATCGCACCGACAGAAATTGTTTTGTTCTCTGCATCTGCGATGGCCTTCACCTTTTCAAGAAATGTTCCGAGTTTTGTGTCAAGGACGTGGTGGGTGCAGTTAGGATACCGCTCTTCCGTATCCAATTCTGCCAATGTATAACCGCCAACACCAAGACTAACAGCAATGAATTTTGTGTTCGCATAGGGTCTTTCCATCTGGTACAAATTCGCAAACGCGTTCACCGCAGACACAACGGGGTCTTGTTGCACTCCCTCAAAAACTCCATCAGCACGAACTCTGCTGATTTTTCCTGTCGAAAGAGGTTGCAACCCAAAATTCCAATTATCACGATAATCCCAAATGTTTTCACCGAGTTTATAACAATTCGGATTCGGGGTATCAAGCCAACTTGCCGGGGATTCTGCACCAGTCGAAAGGGATTGCCCATACATTATGATAACACAATAATCCGTACTCCCTATTCTTTGGATTGGAAGATGTCCGGCAAAAAATTTGCTACCAGTGAACTTGTTGTGAATTACGGGGTTGGCTGAAACTATCGCATCAACCTCATCTTTCAAATCATCAACTTCATCTTTGATTCCCGAAACGGGAACATATTTTACGATTTTGTCCTTTGTGGAATCGTAATTATACATATTGACATAGAGATAACAAGCACCCTGCGGCATAACACGCAATACACCATCGTCTCTATTGTCCCCCAAATATTTCTCTAATATCGCCCCAGTTGCCGAAAGAATAATAAACAACGGGAGATGGGAATAGTTTCCGTTTCCGTATATTACATATTTTTCACCTTCGGAGACATCAAGCCGGTCGCAATAAATGCCATCAGTAGAACCGGGAATGGAAGTGGGCGCAGAAGGGATAGTAGAACCCGTAAATACACTACTTTTCCAATACGAATCAGCAATTCGTGGGGCGGAAACCGTTTCACTCTCTCCTCCGTTTATCTGCTCATCCAAGTCGGAAACCTCCTGCCCAAGTTCATTCACATTTTCTACAAGTGCATCAAACTCCCCGTCTTCATCATAATCAAAAAAGAATGTCGAAAAGTCCGTACTTGAACTATTAAAGAACGATACCCTTACATAATACACCACATCTGGAATCGTGAACTCTTCAGTTGCAGCCGAGGCAGAAGATGTTGAACCACCACCAGAAACGAATGTCTTGCTTTGGTTATAAAGTGCATATCCGGACTGAATTGTACCTCCGCCGCCCAACACATTGAATTTGACTTTCGCACCCGGTTTTACCTCAATAAAGTCCGTGCAACTTCTATAAGGGGAATTTTTCTGTTCCCCATCCGTTCTATCGATGAATCTCCCAGTTGTTAGGGCATCACTATCAAGGGAATACCGAGTCCCGATAATTTCTTCCGCCCCGCTCATTTTGAGGGATAAGTCATCTACTTTTTCTTCCAAGTTCAGCTTTTCCCAATTAGCAACATTGGTAAATGTAGCAGCAGTCGCAGCATCTGTTTTTTTGTACAAGTACTGTACGTAGTTATTGTCAAAAGTCTGTACAAACTTGATGCTCATACCACCTTTCCTGACAGTGATAGGTATAAGAGTGTTAAGATTTGCATCTAAGAGCAATGCTGATAAGGATTCAAATTTACCATCATTGTTAGGGCCAGCAGTAGGATTCTTTGCGGAGATATCATAAACCGCGCCTAAAGCAAGTTCATTCTGCACCCCGCCACTCTGCACGGGGTTAGTGCTCCCCGCCGTTGGTGTTGCATCGGTTTCGATTACGGCACTACTCGGCACGTTTTCGTAATCCCAGCTTACGCCGTCCCATAGAGCGATACCGATGCCGCCCTCGTGTTCTATATCTCCGAGGTTGGGATAGATGCCCACCTCTCCGAGAAGGAAAAAGGTGTGAGGTTTATCGGTGCCTGGGGTTGTCGTTATACCAATTACGCCGCCGTATGTATAGCACGATGCCAAATCTTCAACGATGCGAACGAGTACGTCCTGCATAAGTTGTCCCGTTATTTCGTTTTCGCCATTGGGTCTAATTGCTGCCCTGATATCGGCCAATAGTTGCTCGTAATTCATAGTCGTTAAATATTAAAGTTGTTATAGTCCTGATTGAAGTCTGCGCTGTCGTAGTCTCCCGAACGCGTCCAACCGTGCCCAATTGTCTTAACCACGGTTCCCGTCGTAAACTCGAGAACAACCTCGGCAAGGTTTCCCTGTTCCTGCCACGTGGGCGTAGCAAGGAATGTATCGCAGGCGTATTCGTTGCCGTAACCATCGCGTACGTCCACGATGTCCGATAAACGTATTAAGCGCATACAATCACACAAGTATTCGGGTGCAATCGTTACGGCCTTATACGTCTTACTGCTAACCTGTTTTTCGGCGAAGAAATAGCCATCACGATTCTCGCCCTCTTCATCGAATGGGTATTCGGGTTTTCCCAATTCCGTTGCGAGGTATAGGGTATTCGTATACGTGAATCCGAGGCCCTCATACTTAATCCACCCATCCGCGAGGCGTATGTCGGTAAGGTTGCGCCACGTAATGCGCAGGTAATTCGATAGCCTGCTGACAACCGTAAACACTTCGCTATATAACCATCGGGTGCCATCGTAAAAACGCAGGTAATATCTACCCTCTTCTAAGGTCCTGCGAAATACGGAAAAGTTCGGGGCGTATACGATTATATCCATTGCATTGCCTGCATTATCCGTATAGGCGTTCTCCACAATAGTCCAGCTCTGCAACGTACCTGTTACCACTGCCGTAATATCCCGTACATTGGCTTCATCGGCAAGGTTTACGAGTTGAATCTGCACGGCTGTTGTCGTGTGCCTGCGTGCGATTTGGAACGCGAGGAATCGGTCATTTGGGCAGAATAAAGGGTATATATCCCCGTAAGCGTAGTTCCTGCGATGGTTTTGTTCGTCAATCCTCTCGTAGAACGGCAGGCAATTATGGTTGTCGTTTTTCATACTGCGAAGTTACTATTAATAATCAATTTTGCAAAATTTCGCGCCTTATATTGTATTTTGCCGTAACGTAATGGTCGCCACGCGCGAGGATAGCGGTATAGACATCTTGCGTACATTGCCATCCCCAACGCTTGTGCGTACAAGCAATTCCACGTCTGGGTCGGGATTTGGTCCTATCGGTAGTTTGACCTGTTGCGTCCTGTTTTTTTGCACGAGCGTTGTCGTAACGGGCGTCTGCCCATTAAACGAGGCTTCGCTTGTCGGCAGATTATACTTCCAGAACATCGGCAAAAGCCACTCCAGCGCAAGGTGGTAATTCTGCACCTTATATCCGTGCGGCGTTTCGATATTCCCGTCATATACATTCGCACCCGTAATTGATTCAACTTCGATAGAGCAAGAAATGCCGTTCGCCGAACGGAAATACAAGGTAAATTCCTTTTGTGGGGCAACGAATGTAATTGTATTCTCCACAAAGGTGTCGAGACTTGCCAAGTCGCCCCTTTTGTTATAAACGTCGCCCGAACGCCATCCGTATTCGATTGGCTGGGGTTGACCGCTGGCATTCTTTGCCTTAACAACGATAGTAACCTCTGCGCCTGCTTCCCCTGCCTGAATAACCTGCTCTACGGTTGTCGTGAAAATAATCGTCCGCCCTATAAGCTGCCCGTTAATACTCGTTCCCGTTAATAAGGCATAACCATCTTTGCTAAACTTGTCTGGTTGAATCAGCATTATATCTATATCCGTCGTGAAGTTGCTAATCGACTGCTCCTCTTTTTTCGCACTTTCAACGAACGGGGAATGCAAAACAATCGGTTGTCCTTGGAATATGGCACGGACATCCTCATCCATCCACGCGAAGGTAATACTTTCGGGCATATCCGCTTTCTCGTACGTCCACGTGTTTTTGTTATAATCCCACGCCTTTTCGTTACGTCTATTAAGTCGCATTGTAAGGTCAGTGCCTACCGATTCCGTGGAACCTGGGGTATAAGACTTCCCCTGCGCAAGGTAACTGATATGCTCAATACGCAGGCGATTCTCGCTATCTATCCACCAATAGCATTGATATACCTTTGCGAGCATATCCAAAACCATTTTCAGCGTAATGGTACCCTTTTGTGCTGCCTGCGAATACTCACTGGCCAATACGTTGCTCTTGGGTGTAAGCAGTAACCGCTCGTTAACTTCACTAATTGGATTTGGGCCGTATAGAAATTTGGAATACGCCACCGTTTCGCGATGCGTAATCGTTGGGTCAATTTTGGCCAAGAGCGAAGAAAGAACGTCGGCGATATGATATGCGTCGTTAAGAGAATACTTTTTCTCCATGTCCTCGTAATCGCCCATCGGGTACGACCATAACGATACCTTTCCCTGCCACGAGGCTTGCGCTATCGGGACGTAATCTCTTAGTTCCGTTGGTGGCAGCCAATACTCGCCGTTACTATTTTTCCCGTAGATGGTTTTACCCTCAATATATTCCGTACTGGTTTTACCGCTGATTTCGACATAACCTCCGTAATTCTCGCTTAACGTAACTACGCGCTTATAATTCAGCGAGTAAGCAACGAGGTCCTGCAACGGGCGTTGTTCCACATTGACATATACTCCACCAACTTCAACCCTTTCCGCGTCGGTGTCAGTCATAATACGACCAGATATAAGCCACGCTTGCGTAGACACAACGAAACTCCCTTGCATCGAAGAATTTGCGGCCGTCATCGTAAATTCGTGCTGCCATCGCCATATCGGGGACGCCGTTTGTGCTGGCTCTCGTATTTCTGCGCTGTATAGAACCTCCTCCGTGTATGGGTTAACGAGCTGAATTGTTTGCGTGAAATAACCACCTTCCGTATATGTGTAACGAATTTCGTAGAAATTTTCTTCGCTGCCTTCGCAGAACAGCGATGCTTTCCCAACGCTATAATTATACTCTCCAACGAATGTACCCCCTGCATCTATGGCTGGCAGTTGCCCGTCCCCGTCGGTTGTAGGCGTAAGAATAAACGCCATCGGACGGCCTATAACTCCAAACTTGTAAAGGTCGGCATCATAGTCTGCAATGCAATCCTCTTGGAATACTTCATTGCCTCGGATATTATCAACGAAATTGTTAGCAAGATAACCCTTTTTTAACCCTTTCTCGAGTAATACCTGCATATACGGCAGTTTTACGAGGTTAACGATACTTCTACGCGGGACAAGGTCGCGTATCAGGTCGTATTCGCGTTCCAGCCCGTCCATGACTTTAGTGTAACGGTCATTTACCTGTGGCTGGACTACAATTCGCTTATCGTCGGCATTTACCTCCATGTCGGTTAATGAGAAATTGCCCTGCCAGTATAATTGCGCCGAGGATAGGTTATCGAATGATACTTGCAAGTAAATTTCTATCTTTACGGATGCAAGGTCCTGCGCCATAATCCAGTCGTAATCCTCATTTACAAAGTCAATCTTGCCCGACAAATTGGCCCGATAGAACTGCATCCCGCTTTCCACTTCGTAATCCTTCGACAGGTCGCCCTTATATATGGGATAGACCCTTTGTTTGGTTGTGCCGCCGTCAGCGGACAAATACCAGCGATATACTACACTTTTCATCTTTTCACCCTCCGCGTTACGTTACGATATGTCATTACCATTGCGCCCGAGGCGTCCATATATACCCGACGCTCTCCCTGTTCGCGAATTTTCTTTACTTCACCCTCCAGCGTTGATACATCGGTGGGGCTTGGCATCATAACACCCATGCCAACCCCGTTGTCGCTGGCTGCGTCGTACGCGTTAACGTACTTACGTGCAAAGGTTCCATCGTTAAGTGAATTGATTATCTCGGGAATCTGCCTGCGATAACGCCGTGAGCTGCGCTTGTTAATAACGGCAAAGTATTCGCCGCCTTCTGCCCTGCGTCTCGTGCCGTCTGGCTTCGTGCCAAGGTCAATATCGTTGCCGCTGGCGTGTGAGCCACCCTGCAATAATTCCACGGTGCCCTCTCCGTATTGTTCGGTATTCTGCTTCGCCAGTTTGGCCGCCATTATCTTTGATGCTGCAAAACTGGCCCACATCGTTGCAATGCCAACGAGGGCCATCGGGAATCCCAAGTCTTTCCACATCGACGCGCTGGCCGTTACAAGCGAGGAAATCTGCGACAGGGTATCGATTACCTGTTGCTGACGCTGCGCCTTGCGCTGCTGCTCTACGGCCTTGCGTTGGTTTTCCTTTGCAAGTTCGTATTCCTTCTGCGCCATTTCCTGATTGTTTGCATAGCCATTCGCGGCGGCCTCCTTTTCCTTATCAAGCGTTCTTTGTGCGGCTTCAACCTCTGCCGTTGCTGCCGCCACGGCTGCCTCGGCCATCTTTACGCGGGCATCGGTTACGGTGCTAAGGATTTCGATGGTATAATTGGCGGCCTCTTGTAATCCTTGCTTGAGTTCATCCGTTCCCGAAAGTTTGGTCCCGTACTTCTTAATGGCTTCGACATCGCGCGTCGTTTTTTCGTACTTATTGCGATACGTTGTCAATTCTTCCGTACTGGCTTCCATTGTACCGCTCTCAATGAGGTCGATGATTTTCTTCAACCTTTGGGCCTCAATTTCCATGCTAATCGTCTCTTTCTTCGACGACGTTACGCGCATGAGGTCAACCTCGCTGTTCATCATTTCGGCCCACTGGTCGATGTACTGGCGTGCGAACTTGGCACGCTCACGCAGGGCAAGGCGGTCATACTTCGCGTTAATATCCATTTCCTCGAGGCGCATTTCTTCCGTTGCCGACCTATTGGCCTGCAACTCCGCTTCCCGTTGTTGCTCTATTAGTTGCAAACGTAGGCGCAATTCCTCTTCGCTGCCTTCACGCGTTGCCTCCAGTCGTAATTCCACGCCGTCCTGTGCCACGCGCATAGCCACAGCCTGCCACTTCGCTTGTAACATTGCTTCATCCTGTGCGTGCTGTTCGTCAAGTAGTAACAGCTGTTCATTCATCTGCCTGCGCTCTTCCAGCGTATAGTTATTGCTGTCCTGAATCTTTGTTCGCAGTTCATCCTCACGCATTGCGTACTCGGCATCCATCTCGGCCTTTTCCTTTTGATACCCCTCGCGCATCAGCGAGATACGCATCGCCTGTGTCTCGTTATACGCGTCGCGTTCCTTATCTTGCCGTTCCTGGCTTAGTCTCTCGAGGTCCTGCTCGCGCTTTTTCTCAATGGCATTAATTTGCACGTTAATTGCCTCGCGAGCCTTTGTCGTAAGATTCGTTTCCGTACGCAACCTTTCGCGTAATTGCGTTATTTGCTGCTTTGCACGTGTGATAATTTCCTGTCGCTGGCGTTCGTATGAATTTTTGATTACGCTAACCTTTGCCGTCTCGGCCTCTTGTACGGCCGAAAGTTCCGTCTTACGGGCATCCCTTGCGCGTGCAGCGTCCTCTTCGATTCGCTGGGCTGCCCTTTCCTCGGCTTCGGCTTGTGCATCCTGCGCCTCCTGTTCGGCAGTGATTCCAAGTTTGAGATTCTTTTCTTGCGTATCGATATAATCCTGTAACGCCTTTATTGCTTCGTCAACTTTCAGCCTGCTTTTCTTGCCGTCGATAACCAGTGTAACCTTCGCATTCTTGCTTCTCTTTGATAGGTCGAGAATTTCCTGATTCGCGATTTTGATATTATTGGCATAGTTTTGAATATTGGCAATTTGCGTCGCGTATATCTTGGCCTGTTCACGTGCTGCCTGTTGCCGCTCTTTATCCAACTTATCTTCCAGCTCGCGAATTTCTTTCGTGCTGGCATTTCGCGCTTTCGCCAGTGCAATTTCGTTCGATATGCTGTGCTGCCGTTGCTTGCTGGCGTTTTGCTCCAACTCGTTAATACGAACGAGATAGTCGATATAATCGTTCTGCAGTTTGTTTAGCCGTTCTTGCTCCTCGGCCGCTGCCTTCGTGCCACGGCTAAACATATACAGGGCACCCACAACGGTTATCAGGGCCGTGGCGATTAGAACGTACGGGTTTGCCTTCGCGATAAGATTAAACGCCTTTTGCGCGATAGTTGCGCGTATCGTGGCTTCCGTGCCCTTCATCTTAATAAGACGTTCGTAGGCTTCTGCCTTCGCCAGTGCGTAGGTTTGAAGCCTCGTTACGCCAAGCATTAGGGCCGACTGCTTTTGCAGCGCGTTCTGCAGTTGCGTTAATCCCATCGTGACGCTCATCGTGGCCTGCAAGGTCTTTTGTGCCTGCTGAACCTCTTCGCTCTCGCCGCCGAAAAGATTCATCGCGCCCAGTAGGGCCGTGAATCCACCACTGGCCGCCGTGAGTGCCGACATGGCAATATCCAGTTGGCCCGTATCGCTGGCCATTCTGCCGACTGCCTGCGTTGCATCATCCATTGCGTCGCGCAGCTCTCCAGCCCTTGCGGCCAGTTGTTGATATTCCTTGCTTCCGGCCTGTCCCGATAATTGCATTGCCGCCATTTGCTGCGTCAGGTTGCGCAGTTCCATCCGCAAACCTTTTGCAGCCCCTTCGTAATTACCGACATTAAGCGTCATGTTACCCGTTTCGGCCTGCATCTGCTTCATCTTCTGGTAGACCTGGTCCGCCTGTTGGATATAGTCTGCGTTGGCCTTGCGCGTCGCTTCATCCCATCCGTTTATGATGGTTTTCATGCGCGAGTATTGAGCCGACAGGGCGTTGTAACTACCAGCTGCCGCCGTTGCTTCTTTGGCTGCGATGCGGTTCAGCTGGTTTTGTTCGCGAATCTCGGCCTTAACCTTTGCAATCTCCACGGCCACGGGCGACATGGCATCGGCGAGCTGCTTCTGGGCCTTTGCCAACTTATCGGCGTCGGTGCTGGCCTTGCGTATCGTCTGGCGACCCTCTTCCGTGGCTCCCGTCACGGTCTTAAGGCTCGTAGAAATACGCCCCGCCTCGCTCTTTATGTTTTGCGCGAGGTTATTATAAGCGTCGCTAACTTCATCCAACTGCGTGACCAGTTTGGTTAACGCATCGTCGGGAACTATAAGGTCGGAATACTTAATCGGGTTGTTAACGTCTGCCATTATTTTTTCTTTTTATGCTGTTCTTTTACTACCTCGTAGGCGTGATAAAATTCCATTACGGTACACTGCTTTGGGTTGAGGTTGGTGTGCTGCGCAAGGACTACACACATCCGTTCAAATTGCGAATCAAAATCAACTTCAAAATTCTTTGCTCCCGTAAACGTAACGGGCGACTGGCTGGTGAGCAGGTCGAGCGTTAATTGCTCTATCTTGGCCTTGTTATCGTGACCATTCTCAACCTCGTCAAGCACGGCGAGCGTCCGCGCCCTCAACTTGTCGCAGTACTCTTTTTCCTTGCTATTGATTTGACTTTGGCCAAAATACGTTGAATACTCTGCCTCGATTTTTTTTTTGACCACCTCAAAAAGGGCGGTTATTACATTCGTGGGCACATCGCACAGCGTTTCCAACGTCTGCCGTAATCCCTCTTCCGTTAGGTCGTCGCACGGCCGTCCGTCGATGGACTTCACGAGACAGGCGTATGATAACAGGTGCGGGTCTATACCCTGCTGCACAAAGAAAATGTTCTGCCGCAAGTTCTGCATCTCGGCCACGGCCTTATCCCGTTCGTTACGCTTGATAAAGGCGACCGTACGCGATATATGAGCATCCACGGCCCCGAGGTCACTCCCGATACCACCGTCCACGAGCGCGAACTTCTGGTATTTGTGCCAACGGGTAATCGGCAATTCTTCGATGCTATCGTACACCTCAACGCAGTGCGTGCCCAACCATTCTTTTCTCATAACAATATACGTGCTAAGGGTGTTGAAATAAATGGAATTAACAGGTATTCGATATCGCCAGTTAGCGAAATGGTAACGCAGGCAAGGAATACCGTTATCCAAAAGGACAGGCAGAAGTTGCAACGTACGAGCTTCTGCATAAGGTCGTCGCCGTTAACCTCCAAATACTCCGTCACGCCCCACTTGCGCAGGAGCGTTACGATAAATGCCGCCACGCAGGCGCAAATCACTGAAATTGCAAGTAAATTTACCATAATTCTTTCTTTTAGTTACATTGTGTGTGTGCTGTCATTGTGCCAGATATACGTAGGGAGCAGAACGGGGACATCGTAAACTGGTTATCCGTTTCGTCGAGCGTGAAGCCCTGCCACACATTTTCCGCCCGCTCGTATATCTTTTCCACCGTATAACTGCCCTCTGCGGGCCGTATAACGCCGTTTAGGACCTTCAATAGGACTTCCTTCAACCCCTCGATATTTCGCGCGTTAGAATCGATTTCTCGCAAGTCGAACCATAATATAAGCGAGAACGGAGCTTGTATCTTTGTACTGCCCCATACCTTAAACGAGGTTTCCATGGGTTCGCCCAGTACAAAGAACGCGTAATTGCCGAGGTGCTGGCTCGGCGTCAGCGTGATATATTCGTCGCGCCCCGTATACCAGCATGGTTCAAAGTACCGCCTGTCATTAACGATGCGCTGTACCCTTTCGCTCTTTGCGAAAATATTGTCGAGCCAACCGATATTCGCCGACAGGCCTTCTTGAATATCGCTCATAACCCTCTCGAATAGGGCTGGGGTTGCTTTTCGGTATAGTTTAGCCATTATTAATTTCTTGTATAATATAGTCCATAACGTCCTGCGCCACGCCGCGCTCGTTAAGCATTTCGCCCCAACTTTCAGCCGTCAGGCCAAACGTGCCGAGGCCGTACTTATTTACAATACCAGCCGCGTACGGCGTACTGGCGTTAATTACGATGGTATCGGGGAGCAAGTAAACGTCGAGCTCGGAGTGAAATTTGCCATTAATATAAAGGTTTGGCGCGTCGGGGTTACGATTGGCCTTGAACGGATAGGGTATGCCCGTCTCTTTCCAACGGGCGTACGCCTGTGCCTCCTCGACAGAACGGAAGTAACCGCGAGGTTTAACGTCCTCCGTATAGTATGGGCGTATATCCTCGCCGTTGCTTCCCTTGCCGTCGAATAGCTGCTGATATTGAAAGGTCATAATCTCATCCCTGCGAGGGTCGAGCACCTTTCGCATTATCGAGCCATCGGCGAGGCCGTCACGAATGGCCTTTACGTTATTCCGTAATCCCGCAAGCGTCATTATGTCGTCGTATATCTAACTCCGTAGTTATTGCAAGTCAGGCAAATTCTATCCATTCCCTGCGTATCGATTTCAAGAGCCGCGTAGGCTTTGTCAAGTTCCGTGCCCAAGCCGCCACGCCTGCCTCGTGTGTCGCCGTCGAGTTCGTAAAGAACGTCCATACGTCCCACGTTGTTCTGGTTACGATTCACGCGGACATCGGGGTTCATCGACATGGTGCGCAGAAGGTTGTAGGCCACCTGTTTCTCGATTACGTCAGCGAAGATACTGCGCTGGCGCACGATGAACGGGGTAATGTCGCAGCCGATAGTCAGCTCCACGTTTAGCCCGTAGCTCGTTGTGCAGGTGTAAATATTTTGTTCAATGTCCCATAGTTGCGGGTGTTCGCCCCACTGGTTATCAACGGGCGCGTAAAACGGGCTTATCTGCACGTACTTCGTTAATTCGCGCCATGCCCGTAGATTGCTGATTCCACACGTACTGCATGGCTCACGCGACCAGTCTTTCGTCATATTGATTGCCTCGGCCGTAATGGGCAGGTCGCCCTCCCAATAACACAAGTACCACGAACCGCCTGCGTTAATCTCGTCGCTTGTATAAGGGCAGTAGGTATCGCCGTAATCTGCCCACTGGAATGTACCGTTAACCTTGTCGTAACGTACGACTATCTTCTGCACGGCTTCCGCCCGTGATGAATGGAAGAGGTATATCGGCAAGTCGAATTGGCGGTCGGTGCGGAACTGCAACCCGACGCGGTTCAGCCACATTGCCACGCCTGCGCCACGTACGGGTGTAATCTCGTAACCAACCATGCGTCCGTGCTTCTGCAGGGTTGCGGAAAGTCGGCCCGCGCCGTCGAAGAATGTACGATGCTCCAGCAGTGCCTTGCTCTCGTTCCGGATCTTCTTTTCGGCGAGGAATCGTTGCACGACCTGTGTAATTCCCGTCCGTGTTAACTTGGCAAGGTAGTCGCCCATTGGCGAATATACCTTCCACGTTTTGCCGCCATCGGCAATATCTTCGGCTGGATTCGTGCCCGCGCTGGCCTCTTTTTGGGCGATGTAATACACTCCGAGCAGTGCTACCTTGTCGCCGACCTTGTACTCCGCGCTCTCCTGCCATTCTGGGAAGACTGGTTCCCCGCCATTCGGATAATGCAAAAGGTAATCATCGTTAAGCAGGTCGTCACGCTCGCGCATAATTGCGTCGACATTGGGAATGGTTACCAACGGGTGCGCCATTTGGAATGTCAATCCGCTCTCGCTTTCCTGCACACTTGCGGGCAAGGCATATCCCTCGCTATCCCAACCAACTACGCTCTTTAGCGCGTCTATAATTGTGTCTAACTGATACATATTGTTATCTTTGTTAAAAAGAGTGGGGGACGGGGACACGCCCCATCCCCCAAACCACGATTTACGCTTTCTTACCCGAAATCATCGGAGAAATCATCGTTAAAATCAGGTCCCGCTGGGAAAGTCGGCAGCGTTGGTCACGAATACCGGCATTGAGATAGGCTGCTGTGCAGTCGGTGCTGCAATCTGCGCCTTGATGATGGGATTGGCCACCGTTTCGGGTGCAGAATTGTAGGCAACGAGGAATGCGACATCGACGCTGAAGCCGAAGTATTCCTTCACACCGCAAGTGAGGTCTTCGGTGGCGGCGCCTGCGATAGCACTCTGGTCGCCAACGGCAGTGTAGTAATGGCTGCCTACGGGCAGGTCGATAAACGGCAGACGAACAACGTCCCACTCGTGGAAGTTGGCAGATGCACGACGCAGGGCCTCGCGGTCTACGCGTGTCAAAACTGCCACGTTACCATCCTCAACGGCGTACATTGTGGCGTTATAGCCTGTCGCGTTGGCGAGGTTGGTGGTGAAGTGCAGTACCTTATCCTCGAACTCGAGCTGCTTGTTCACGTCGTTGTAGAGACCATGCTGGGCGAGCTTGCGAACGAGCTTATCTACGCCGCCGTTGCCGATGATGTGAATGGGAGCGGGGTACGAATTGGCACGCATCAGCGTGTTCGTGTCGCCCAGAATCTCCGTACGCATAGCGTCGGGAACGATTACGGTGTTACCCGTAACGGTGTAGCCGAGGTTGTCCGTGAACACCTGTGTCTTTGCTGCCTCGAGGGCCGTAATGGCTGCCTGGTCGAGGGTGTTAGCCAACGCACGCGTAATCTTCTCCATCTTGCGGCGGAAGTCGTGTTCGTAGGTAATCTCGTTGTTCATGTACGCGGCGGGTGTCATTGTGAAACCTACCTGATACGTTGCCCATACAATCGTGTAAAGGGCGGAAGTGTTCTCGTCGTCGGCGATAACGCACGAACGGCTCGTGCTTACGCTTACATTCTCATCGTAGTTGAGAACGGGAATCTGCACCGTATTACCGATGCTTGCGAACGCACGGTCACGCAACTCGGGCGAGATTACGCTATTGGGAGCGTCGGTTTGCTCGATGAAGAAATCCAGTGCGCCATACTCGTAAGGGCGGAACATATTCTTATCGAATCGTTCGTCCTCGATGCGCCAGTTTTGCAGTTTTGTCGCAACTAAACTCATAACTTTAATTTTTAGAGGTTAAACATTAATTTCGCGTTTACCCCTTACGCTGGTAACTTGTTAACGGCATTATCCTTCCATGCCTTATCCATCGCCTCCTGGTATGCCCTTGTTCCACGGACAAGTCCGCGAGCGGCCAGTGCGGCGTGAATAATCTTGTCGGCTTCGGCCTGCGTCTTAGCCCCGCTGATATCCATCACTTCGGGGTCGTTCTTGCCACCTGCGCCCGTGCTGCCTGCACCTGTTCCCTGCCTGCGCTCTTCCAGCACTCCCATTGCAGAAAGTTCGCGCGTCAGTAGGTCTGCAGCATTAAGTGGGCGTAAGGTTGCATCGCGCAAAACTTCGCCTTCTTTGCCTTTGAAGATGAGCGTCTTTTTGCCTTCGCTATCCACGAAGTCCGCGCTGCCCTTCATCTTCTCAATTACATTGGCCAGTACGACCTTTGTCACGCTCTCGGGAATTGACGGCTTGAACTTAATGTCCTTTGCTGCGCTTTCAATTTCCATCGATACGCGCAGGCCCTGAACCTCGTTCTGGTGCTTCGTCTTTTCGCGCTCCAGCTGTGTGTTAAGGTCGGTGTACTTTTTCGTAATGTCGGCAAGGTCGGTTTTAGCCTGTGCAAGTGCCTTTTTTGTTTCGGCATCTGCAGCGCCTTCTTCGATGGCCTTTTGCAACTTGGCCTTTTCTTCGGTTAGCGTTGCAATCTGGGACTTCAACTCTTCGGCATTACCTCCAGCCTTCAATTCGCCAATAACGCGCTTTGCGTACGCGTATGTTTTCTCGGCGCCATTCTTTGCGATTCCGCTGGCGGCGAGAATGTCATTGTCGAGGTCGGTGTATATGCGTCCGATGCGCTCCCCGATTACGATACCTTCGTCTGCCTTGCTGATTTCAACAATGGCAGATTTCTGCTCCGCCGTCAGTGCGGCAAGAGTTCCATTCGCTTCAAGCATTTCATTTGTAATCATAGCCTGTCTTTTTAGTTGTTATTACTCTTTACTTTGCTCTCGCGACCCTTCTTTTGCTTCGCAAGGGCTTCGGCTACCGCCTTATCGACGCGTGCCTGTATTGCGGCCTCTTCGCGCTCTCTGCGCTCTGCCTCGATGCGTGCCTTTTCCTCTGCGATGCGCTGACGTTCGGCTTCCCCGTGTTCCTTCTCCCAGACGTTGGGGTCGTGAAGGATGTCTACGGTATAGTTCTGCCTGCGCAAGTTGTGCAGGAGGAACGATTCGAACATCTTTTTCTCAAACTTCTGGATACGTGGTTTGCTTTGACGCGCCCCAGTGTCGCGGTTGAACTGCTTCTGCTCGATGCGGCAGTGGTATACCCTTTCCTCTCCCTTCGGGCAAATGTAGTTTTCGGCGGTTACGTCCAGAATGTTAACTTCGTGAACGTTACCCTTTTCATTCACTAACATAATCTTTAAGTGTTTTGGTTATTAATTCAATTTTCTGCGAATACGGAATGGCGGTGCCGAACTCCAGTATATTCGCATTCTCTCTTTCAAATCGCTTAATCAATGAGGAGAAGTTAAGTTTTACTTTTAAGTCATCTTCTCCTACCAAGCCCTTGTCGTATAGGTCCATAACCTCCGACCTCGTAAGGTGGCGGTATGGCTCAATGTCTGCAAGTGTCAACATTCGCGACATTTGCGTAGGGTCGTTTCTGTACTCCGCTTCAATAATTTGCGTGTGCAGGGCATCCAATTCGCCTTCACTCATTCCTGCCTCTTTCGCGGCCTTGTACTTCTCGCGTAGCTCGCTCGGGGAAAGCAGGAAAAATTCAGTGCCGTAGTTGATTTTCGCGCTCACGAAGTTTTCGCCATAACGCAGGCGGCAAATGGTACTATCAACGAACTCTTGTGCCTCCTCGAATCCTTTTTTCACGCGGTTGAGTATCGTGCTTTGGCTTTCAAACGCGGCGCGAACCTGTTGCTCGTTAAAGGCTTCGCGTTGGGTTATCTCCTCGTTCTGCCCTACCACCGTCGTAATGATTTCATCGCGCAGGCGGTCGTGTTCGCTGACGTTGTAATCAAGCGCACTACGGTCAACGGATAGCATTTGTACGGGGTTCTTGAGGTCGGGTTGCTCGCCAACGGGGACGGGTATTTCAACGAATGACCCTGCACCGATAATGCGCTTCTTTCCGCACTTCGGGCAGGTTACCAATTCCCCCGCATTATCAAGCAAGTAATACCCCTGCTTGTTTTTCAAGAACCCGCCATCGCAGTAGTCGCCATTTTCTTCATTACTGAAGTCGCACCTTTGTTCGTACCCCGAATAGATGGGATAGGACCCGTACAGGTCGAGATGCTGCTTGCTGATATGGTAGAATAGATACCAGTCCAGTTGCGCCAATACCTTAGTAATGGGAGAAGCCTTTACGAATGGGTCTTTAAGGCTGATGGCCTCGTTCCAAAAGAAACGGGCGGGGCAGTAACCGATGTCGTGGCGATGTTCGCTAACAAGGTTCTCGGGCATCCCGTTCTTTGCGCTGAAAATTCGGTACGATTCATCATCGATGGCCACCACCTTATCATCCCCCTCGCGGAAGATAATATAACGCATTACGCCCGTCTGCTTATTAGCGTCGAACGCAATTACGCGCTCAATCGGAAGCCAATAGAAATACGGTTGCGGGTAGCGGTCGTCGTCGTCCTGTTTTTCAGGCATATCCACGACGAGAACGGAATTGATTTCCGTTTTGAAGTGCTGCCAACCCGTTGTCTGCCATACGTTCGGCTCGTGTAAAACCTCTTTACGATACCACTCCCAATCGTCTTTTTGCTCCGTGTTTAAGAACTGGTAGTTAAAAGCGGGGTTACGACCATCGAAGATTCGGCTTAACTTGTCAAAGCAAACCGAAGTAAGTTCGATGGTCGCGCAGGGCATACGAAATAGTTCGTTAAAGGTTTTGAACTTATCGTGAGGCAAAAGGTTCTGGGCAAACGCAAGGAAGTCGCTCACGGGCTGCGTCGTGCAGCGCGTGAGACGGGTTTCGCAGTGGAATTTCAGTCGGTTTTGGTGGACTAAGGCCCGCGTCTTAACCGAACTATTCCTTCCCTCTCTTGCCCTTTCCTTTACTTCTCTTACTGATAATGCCATTCTCGAAAACGTATTCGGAATTACTGGGCAGTTGCCAACCGCCATTTCGTGTCATTCGCAGTAATCTTTCCGCGTGTTCTACCGAGAGGGTAATCTTTGTTCCCCTCTGCGGTATTACAAGCGTTATTTGTGTCGATTTGGTCATTGCTGCGAGTTTTTATGGCGATTATGCGACAACCAAATCCGTCAACGGGTTAAAGTCGGTAGGAGCAACGATAACCATATCGTCGGAGTAGTTGGGCGGGAATGAGAACGACAGGGCGTTGGTGTCAAGGCCCTCAAAGCCGCCGAAACTCTTGTCGCCAACAAACAGGGAACGGATGGGGATGGGGTAATGATTGCCTGCTTCATCCTTAATGCAAGCAATCTGCCCAGCCTCGTTGAACAGGTATACGCCGAGGTTGTTGCCCTGTGCCTCGCACATTAAGGTCTTCAGTTGCTTAATGACGTTTTGAGGCATTCCGTTCAAAACGGACGTAAAGGTTGTCGGGTTTGCCCCGATAATGCTTTCAATACCGCCGAGGCTTTCGTTTCCACCGCCAACGGTGCGGGCCTCGCCTGCTTCGGTTGTTGGGTTGTTGATGTACGGTGTTACGACAATCTTTGTGCCGTCCTCGGCCGTCAGTTTGGGCGTCCACGAAGCCAACAGCAAAATACTGGCGGTATCGCCAAATGAGTTACGAGTGCCGTCAGTTTTGCGCAGGCGTTGGAAAGCAAGTTTTTGAATCTGCCCGAAATTCTGTGCGCAGTTAACCGCGTCAATGCTTGTCAGGGCGGCGGCTGCAGGGCAAGAACAAGTAAGCATAATTTCTTTAATTTTGGGTGTTTTACATTACGGCTTACCCCTTGCCGCGGAAATATCTCGCAGCAAATATACAAATAGTTACTAATAATAACCAAACATTTTGCCGAAAATTTTGTTTTGCCAAAACAAAAGAAATCGTTTAGGTAAAATTTAGGCATAATTTAGGTATAATTTAGGTATACGAAAAAGCCCCACGCGTTTCACAACGAATGGGGCGCGGAAAGAACCAGAAAACGGTAGGCGGAAATAGGAAAGCCTACCGATGGCGATATGCGTTCTATCTTATCGTAACGCCCATATTGGCCGCGTTATACGGCTTATCGTTACATGGCGTTATCTCTTTCTCCACGATACCCGTCAGCACGTCGGGCAGGTCGTCGTGCTTATTGGCCGCGAAATTGCGCAAGTACGATGTTAATTCCTTGTAAGCCGTCGGCCATCTCGTATCCCAACCCAACGGGAAAATAATCTGCGCGTTAACGCTTGCGCTACCCGTTAAAATTCGGCTTTCCTTATTGCCTCGCTGGGCAAATGGGGCCGTAATGGCGCGTATTTTCTTACGAATTACCTTTTCATACTGGCTTCCGCCGTTATTGCTCTCTACCCATACCTTTTGCGTCCCGCATCGGTTAATCATCGCGGGCGTTGTAACTTCGGTTACTTCGGTGTTTTCCTGCGTCATGTCGATGTCGGTAATAAGGGCATACAAAATCGGCTCAAACTTGCGCGTTTGTTCGTTATACGCTTGCGTCTCGGCCTTAACTATATCGTAACACACTGCGCAGTGGTAGTCGCTGCCTTCGTCGGCCACATCGATATAACAGCCACTCCGAATATATCGCCCCCAATCCTCGCGGCTGGTATACGTGCGGAAAGGTTTGTATAGCCTGCCCTCTGCGCTTATCGGGTTTCCCTGATACAAACATTGGAATTGTACGGGGTCGAGTTCTCGCTGCGCCAGCAATTTCTCGCGCGAATGTCTCTCTTCCCATAGAGCCTCCCCCTCCGTGCGTTGGTCGTAGGCGTTAGGTTTGCCCTCCTTTAACGCGGCGAAATTAATTCGCAGATATGCGTCCTTTGGTATTGTTTCCAAGGCCTCTTCGCCCGTATATTCGATTATGGTCTCGCCGCTTTTCTCCAGCCGCCCGATAAGGTCGTCCTCATTCCAACGGGTAAAGACGATTAATTCTTGGCTCTGGTTATGCTGGCGTGTGCGTACTACGGTTGTATACCAGTTCCACGCGGCATCACGTACGACTGGGCTATTACCTTCGGCGTAGTCCTTGTATATATCGTCGAGTATTTGAATGTCTACCGACTTACCAGTTAGTGAACCTCCACGACCAACGACGCGCAGGCTTCCCCTGTGCCCGATAATCTCGAACACCTCACTATTGCGCAGGTAGTTCGTTGTGGTTACTACGTTGGAAGAATTAAGCGTCGTTTCCGGAAATAGTTCTGCGTATTCGGGCGTGTCAATAATGCGTTGCACGTCACGATTAAAGTCTCGGGCAAGATTTCCAGAATACGATGCAATGCAGATTCGCAAGTCGGGATTTAAGCCAAGCATAAAGGCCGGCAACAATCGGCTGCTACCGCTGCTTTTTCCGTGCTGTGGTGGGATTTGAACAATTAACTTGCGTATCTTTCCGTAAGCAAAGAGCGTAAGTATGCGATAGTAAGTGACATGGAACGGTTTGAACTCCATTTTCGGGTCGATATACCACGCGAAGTTCTTTAGCCATTTCCGTGCCGCTTCCCTTACGATTACGATAGGGTTATCACGCAACTCACTTAGCGTCATTACTGCACTCCGCTTGTAATTGTTTGAAGGTCTTTATGTACGCAATCTTACAAAGGCGTTCAACGTCGTCGCGAACGCTTCTCGGCAACTTGCAACTTTTGTCTATAATGGCCTTGTATATCTCGCACATCGAATCCACGTTCCACGCACCGATGTCCTTTACATGGTCTATCGGGGTACGATAGGGATAATTCTTATACGCTTCCGTGCGTGCGGTCATTAGGACCTCCAGCTCGCGGTGGTATAATGGCAGGTCAATAACCTGTCCCACGGTCATAGCCTTTAATTCTTCGTGTGTCATTCTTTTAGACTTTCATGTTCGGATTCCTGCATTAAGTCGGCAAGCCGTTGTAATTCTTCGTCGGGTACTGCGCTAAGGTCGTATCGCTTCGTTTCCTCGACCGCGGCATCCACCTTCGCGCTAATATCCTGCACCTGTCGCTGCTTCCACGTATCGGGGTCGCCATTGGTAAGGGCAAAGATTACGGCACCCGTGTTCGGAGGTATTGGCTTGCGTATCGTTTTTTGCTCTTTAATTTCTGGCAGTGGATTTCCCAGGGCGTCGCGTCGCGTCTTACTGGGAACGGAAATAATGGTCGTTTCCTCGGCCGTATAACCCTGCACCAGTTTGCGCAGTGATACACGTGCCTCGCACGTAATCTTGTCGAGCATTTCCTGTCGCGCCTGCTTTACGGCTGCCGCAAACTCTTGGTCATTGTTCAGCCAGTCATAGAGTGCATAACGGCTGATTCCCAATTTCTCGCAAATTTCCGTCTTTGTGAACGAATCGGCCCGAAATAGCTCCAGTGCCTTTGCCTTATTCTCAGCCGTCGTTTCCCTGTTTGCCTTTCCCATGTCTAAACATTTCTTTCAGTTGTTCGTCGGTGGTATGGTTGACAATTTCGGTGGCGATGGCGGTTAAATACTCGTCGGCGAGCTGCTTTTTTTCTTCACTGGTCGCGCCCTGTGCAGCGTTTAGTCGTTTATTCCACTTTTCGCTAATTGCCCCCGCCGCACAAAATACCGCGTTCGCAACGTCTTTCCAACGCTGAATAGCTTCCGTTCTTGTCAGTGCCATTTTATTGCCGTGTGGTTTGTTATTTATTATTGCTCCGCATTCTTCAGTCCTTTAGGGTTGAGTTCTATTAGCTCGTGCTTAATAGCATGGAATACTCGATTCGTGTCCTTTTGTTTCTGCTCAATCTCCAACCGCTCTGCCTTAATAGCGTTCAGTTGAATGTTGAGGGCCTGCTTCTGCGTCTCAATGAGTGTGCGCTGCTTGTTTAGCTCGCGCAGACGGTCGAGATACGGGTGGTTCTCGATGCTCTGCTGGTTGTTGATGGCGTGCATACGCTCATCGAACTCGATTTGATTGTCACATTTTACGGGTGCAAACATCGCCCTTATTTCTTTTTCTGTCATAGCTTTTGTTTTGTTATTTATTCATGTTAACCAGTTTATAGAATTCGCGCCGAGCATTAGCATCGGTTTTGAATATCCCAGCCAGGTACGCCGTAGTCATTTCGCCGTTACTCTTGACGCCTCGCATGGTCTTACAAAGGTGGGTGCCTTTCATTACGATGGCCATCCCATCTATCTCGACTTAATAATTATACCTTCGTATTCGATTAAACTTTCGCGAATAATCGCTTTGATATCCTCAACTTTACCAGCGTATTCGTTGGGAATCTCTATAACTATATGTTCACTTTTTTTCTTGGCTTCGCCCTGAAGGTCCTCGAAGAAATCGTCTGGCTCGATAATAGTTGCCATATTTACGCCCCACTCACTTGGCGCAATACCGAACTGTGCTTCCGCTTGTTTTAACACATCTTCATTCCATCGAAGATTATCCATGCCAGTAGCATTGTCAGCAAGAGCCATTTCGCGCCCTTTTTGGCTATCGAGGTCCACATCGGTACGCTTGACGGCCACAATCTTATCTCCAGTTGTTTCCACCACGATAACATCTTCCAAACCGATGGCAGCTGCGTTCTCGATGGTTTTATTACCAGCGATTATGCGGTTATTCTTGTCAATCAGTACGCTGCGCCCTGCTCCGAACTTGCGCAGGCTTTCCTCGATTAAGTGCTGCCCGTACTGCGTCCCTTCATTGAAATTATTATCGTCTGGGATAAGGTCGTGAATTTTCGTTTCCTTCATAATCTTGTCGGCTAACTTGTTTTGAAATATTATTATTTTTCTTTCCGCATTTTATTTTCTTTCCTCTGGGCAAAGTTAAAATAATTACTATTAGTAACCAAATATTTTTGTAAGAAATTTCATAAACGGCCACGGATATACCGCGATACCTCCGCCCGGAACTCGTCAAATGAGCGTACAATGATATACTTATATCCCTGCGCCTCCACGACCCTCTGCCAATCCTTTTGCGACTGGCGTTGTACGCCCTTTGGGCTTTTCATCTCAATACATAACGCGTGATACCCTTGCGATGGGTAAAGCAGTATAAGGTCTGCCGTACCCGCAACTGTTCCCTCGCCCTTCATAATGGCCGCCTCGATACGGTTGCGCTTGCCTCCGTTTGGCACGCTAAAAAGGTTTAGCGCGAGTTGTGCGTACGCCAGTCTAAACCAGCGTACGCACTCTTTTTGAATCATACTTTCCGCGTGTATCATTTTAACCAGAAAACAATTATACATACTTGTATAGCCTGACCAATCATGCCTCCCATCAATGTAGCAAGAATATCCAGCCAATCCCACTTACCTCCATGTTGCTTATCCTTAAATTCCATCCCTTCCTCTGGTGCTTCCATAACTATATCATCGCTTTAATTAATATACCTTATTGCCTCTCCCTTGTCAATAAAGAAATGGATGCCGTGAGAACATTCGTTCCATCTATTTTCGTCGAAACTATCGGGATAAACAAATTCTCCGACCTTATAGATGGTTTTGTGGTAGCTATTGTTTATAACCCCGTCTATTGATTCCCCGGCATCCTTAATACTTGTTATTTCTATAACCTTTGCTTTATCACAACGACATTTACAACCAGTTGCCGAACATCTTCGAGCGTCCTCTGGGATTAGTAGTTTGACGAGATATTCACCTACCTTTTTCCACCCGATAAACGCGCCATCCGACGGGCAAGACATCGGTATAAATGGAATATTATTAGCACCGCAAAGGTCAGCACCGCAAAGGTTAGCACCGCTAAGGTCAGCACCGCAAAGGTCAGCACCGCTAAGGTTAGCACCGCTAAGGTTAGCACCGCAAAGGTCAGCACCGCAAAGGTTAGCATCGCTAAGGTCAGCACAGCTAAGGTAAGCACCGCTAAGGTAAGCACCGCTAAGGTCAGCACCGCAAAGGTCAGCACCGCTAAGGTCAGCACCGCAAATGTCAGCACCGCTAAGGTCAGCACCGCTAAGGTCAGCATCGCAAAGGTTAGCATCGCTAAGGTCAGCACAGCTAAGGTCAGCATCGCGTCTTCTGGCCTCTTCCAAGGTATCTTTAATTGTATTCTTTTTTTTTGAATACTCAAATATAATAGAACCAGTCCATCTATTCTTAATCTCGATTTTAATTTCTTTCTCCATAGTTATTATTTTTTTTAATTCTGCAATTAGTGCGTCGGCCTGTTCTCGGCAAGTTAATGTTTATCTATAACTGTTAATTGGGAATATAACTCTCTCACACATTTCATTTAACCTGTCGGCGATTCTATCCCCGTAACGTGGACGTATTTCGTTCGCCTTTAGGTTAGTCGTAATTACCACCTGCTTATCTCGCGCATAACGTGCAAGCAATAGGTCTATAATCGGGTATGTGGGATTGCCGTATACGAGCGTTTCTGCAGGTTCTGCGCCCATATCGTCAAGCCCGAGTATATCGCAGTTTTCGTAATAGCATACCATATCGGGCTTCCCGCCGTATGCTCTTGCGTATTCGTTTGCCTGTACGATAGACATTCTCCAGTATTCGCTAAGGCGTCCACCGCGTGCTGGCTTTTCAATATCGTAAAGCGTAATGAATCGTTGTATAGCGTTAAGCACCGTTGTTTTTCCGTCGCCCACGTTGCCGCACAGCATTAACCAGGGCTTTCCCGTGCCAAGCAACCAATCGGCTACTTTATTCTCGATGACGGCAAGTTCTGGCGATAATATAACTTCACGGCCGCGCTTGTTTACCTCGTCGCTTATTAGCTGGTGCAATATTTCCACCGCGCCGTGTTTATTAACTCGAGCGCGAGCATCAAAACGCTCCCTCATAGTCTTTTCGTTCCCCAAGCGTTGCAGCAGTTGGCCGACGCTGGTTGTGCTTTGTCTCTTTTCCATTGTGTTGTCCTTTGTTAAGTTTTAACCAGTTATTGAAATGTGATTTTAGGTCTTTTGCGTTTTCGTGGCATTGTACGCCGTTGCAGTCGCAGTCGAGGAAAAAGTCGCGCACCTGTTGGTCATATTGCTCTCTCGTAAGGTGGTGCCGCATCATCATAACCTCGGCGTAGGTTGCATCGTTGCTTATGAGTTCTATTTCTTTCTCACGCGCGTTATTATTATTATTAATATTATTTATTTCTTTATTTTCTTTATTTGTATAAAGTGTGCTATAAACTTTGCTATAAAGTGTGCTATAAACGGGTGCAGTTTCTACTCCTTGATAAGTCTCATAATTACAAATAGTTATAATGGCTATTTTGCTATAAAGCACTTTACGCGTTATCATGCCTTCAGCCTCTAAAAGCAAAAGAAATTTAATAACGGTTGGGTGGCTTACCTCCCATCGCTCTTTGAGATGCGCTACCGATGCAATTAACTGCCCGCGTTTAAGCGTAAACCTGTGTGCGTCGTGTATTATCTCCGTATCCTCCCAGCTGGCGAGCAGGAGCAGGTCGAGCCACCAACGTAGCCGTTCTGCATCCTGCCATAGCCAGTGCGAGGTTATGGAACGCGATATTTTTATATAGCCGTTCTTATTCATCGTTTAACGACCATCTCTCGCGGTTCTTTGCCAATCATTACGCGGCGTATTACCGCGCTGCCGTCACGTACATACGAAAGCAGGGCACGCGCTTGTATATCCCTGCGCCGATTTTGTTCTCTTTCCTTAGCCGACGCGTCGGTTACTATTCCATTCAAGTCTTTCATAGTTTTATCTTTCATGGGTACACCAATTTGTTACACATTGTTTATAACCATCTTTCCACGCCTGCGCTTCTTTTTCGGTAGCGTCGGGGTGCTTGGCCATCCATTCCTGTAATTGTTGCTCGTAATTCATGGTTAGAATGGTAATTGGCTTTGTGGGTCAGTTTGGGGTTGCGGTGGTACATTTGTACCCATTGCGTCAAAAAAGGAACCAGGCGCTGCTTGCTGTGGCGGATTCGCCTGTTTTGGGCCGTCCTCATACTGCGACGCCTTAAGGTCCGCGATGAAGTAATTCACGCCATCCTTGCGGTCTGCAGAACGAACGCCCACGTTAATATACGCCACGTTGTCGTAGTTGTCTTTCGCCTTTTCGCGTACATTAATATCGATGAGCTGGTGCTCTCCATCCTTGAACTGAACTCTCTTAATGCGCTCGGGATGCGCCTTGATAATCTGCCCCAATCGTGTGAGGTCAATCTTTCCGTAGTAGTTACTCATAGCTTGTAATAATTGGTTGTGTTTCGTTAATAGCGTCTATTCGGTTATATATGTAAAGATTCGCCAGCGCGATTCGTTCCATTAATAACTTGCAATAGGCTGCATCCTTCGGAATACGTAATACCTTCAGCCGTAAATCCGTTGTTATTCTCGGGTCAAAGGAAACAAAATCCCCGAACTTACTGCCCGTTACAAGTATATTGAGCTGTATCTGGGCGTAGTATTGTGGCCGTAATTCCTTTAATTCATCGGGGATCGTTAGCAGGCAATAATCCAGATGCACCTCGCTATTCCACGGGCATTTAACTTCAATGATTCCGTCCTCGATTATGCCGTCGGGCGAACCTCCGCAAATATCCTCAAAACCACGCAACGGAATGAATCCTGCCTGTTGTACCCTGTTGCCCGTAACGCTTTCGTATTCCTTTACGGCCTGCGCCTCGTATAGTATTCCATGCGTCAGTGCCCGCGTATTAATATTCTTCGCGTCGGCATCTTCGAGAAACGCGATATCATCCATGTAAAGTTCTGCAACCTTTTTGTTAAGGTACGTAAATGATGTATCGTTAAAGGGTACATCTTTTGTAGTAACCCTTGATTTTGGGTTTGCGGTTCGATACTCGGCCAATTCCTCGGCCGACATACTCTCTTTGTGATTTCCAAGCAAGTTTACAACCTCGCTTGCGGTAATCTTACCCTTACGGGCGAGATACCATTCAGGCGTTCTTTGTTCCATTGTTGCTGAGAATTTCGTTTCGGCGCCTATTGGCTTCGTTAATAAAATCTTGATTATGCTGCAGGTACGGGTAACGATACCATACGGCGCGAACTTCGCTTTCCGTTCTGGCTTGTGCAAATTCCGACCTCCAGTCCTCTTGCGTGTGTGCGGTACTTGCCTGCGCCATTATGGCATCGGCATCGTCGGTATCGTCAATCGCGAAGAGCCCATTCAGTGCGTACTTGCGTGCGTAACTGCTGCACGCCCCTGTTACCTGTGCTTCGTTCATCGCGTTCATACGTTCCGGCTCTCTCGCAAACGCCGATGCGCTTACGCTTTCTCCTGCTTCGTTGGTTATCGTAGCCGTTGCCATAATGTAGAATCGGCCACCCTCGGCCACCATTGTATCGCTAATCGTAAGCGTACATTTCTCCGCCGATAATAGGGGTTTTACAAGTTCCAGAATTTGCTCGCACGAACGATATTTGTACATCGTGCGTCCATTGTTCTTTGCTTCGTTTGTCTTTGGTACTTTCAGCTTTTGCTGAATTGTAAATAACTCTTTCATAATCTTGTGTTTTAGTGGGTTAATATAACATTGCTTTTTCTCTTAGTTCTGCGTTACTGGCCACGCGGTGTGCGAGGCGGTAAGATTCCAGGTCTGCCTTTGCGAAATATACGCGGTTGCCCTGTTTGTAATAGGCAATCTCCTTTTCGCTGACGAGGTGTCGCAAGCGGTCCACACTAATGCCCAGCATATCGGCGGCCTCCTTTGTATTCAGCACGTTCTTGGTCGCGCTAATTATAAGGCGTTCCAGCCTTTCCAGTCTTTCCTCGATGCTCATAGTTATAAGTGATTATACCATCTACACGCGAGGGCGTGCGTTAATATCCCAAATATCAGTGCGAGAACCTTGCTTCCGATAAGTGCCAATAACCACTCGCGTGAATAAAACTCGCTCGATGGTGTGCCGAATAGGCAAATCATTGTCAGGGCCACAAGTACAATCATTATGGCATGACGTATTATTTCTTGTGCTTTCATCTTGGGAATAGTTCTTGTGGGGTTGTTTTGAATTTTGCGGCCAGTACCGCCTGCGTTAGCTCGTCTGGTCGTTGAACGCCTGCCAGCCACAAGCGTACCGTTTGCTCACTCTTATGCGTGCAATTTGCAACCTCCTTAATGAAAAGTTGCGCGTTCGTAGGCACTACACGCTTCCGTGCCTTCGCCTTCAAATAAATTTCCTTAAATGTCGCCATTTCTTTTTGTTTTATGGGCAAGGGCTTGCGCCCCTGCCTCGTTAGTAATTAATTGAAATTAGTTGTATCGTTTATGTAACTATTGATTACGTCGTAGTCCTTAGCGTCCAGTTCGTACTCTTCGCCGCCGTAAAACACCTTAGCATCAGTAATTGTTGCCGTGCGCTCCAGCTCGTACTCATCGTCGTTATAACCATCGTTATACCAATCGTAGGCGTCGGAACTTTGCGCCGTAATGTGCGTATTACCTGCTATCCATACATTAATGCCGCTATCCTCGAATACCATGTCAATATCGAATTGGCCTTCTTCTCGGCATTCCACTTGTGCCCAATCTAATACCTGGGCTAATTGCTGTTGTGTTAGTGCGTGTGTCATGGTCGTATCGTGTTAGAACATTCTGGCATAAATCAATCCCTTATCATCAACGCCGAAGTAGTAATTAAGGCGGTGACCTATCGCAAAGTTGTGAATAAGGTCGCCATCGTTGAATATACCTTGCTTGGTTTGCTTGACTTCGATTCCGTACATATCAGCCGTGATAATGTACTCTTTCTCCTTGTTGTAAAACTCTACGAATGTCTCATACCATTCGTTTGCTAATTTTCTGGCTTGCTTAGGTTTCATTGTTTTGTGCTTTTTAGGGTTTTTATTTGTTTTGTTACAATATTAATTTGTATATTTGTGCAATACCTTTTTATGTTTTCATTTGCAAATTTAATAAGAATATTTGAAATAGAAAAATATTTTAATGATTTTCTTTGGAAAAAGTGCAAAATATTTCAAAAATACCTTTTATATCACTTCAAAACTAATGCTATGAGCGGAGAACAACTGAGAAACTTACTTTCGGATATGGGTTTTGCAAATGTATCCGAATTGGCGCGTCTTTTGGGTATGAAAAACGCGCAAAACCTGCACGCAGCCTTTAGCGCACAGGATATCAAAACTGGGTTACTTGAAGATATAGCAAAAGCCCTTAATATACCCGTTGCGGATTTCTACCCAGCAAACAACGCGGTAGCAGAACACGGCATCGCCGTGGCTGGTAATGGTAATAGCGTTTCGATAAGCGAAAAGGTGCTTGACTTAATGCGGGAAAAGGATAAGCAGATAGACCGTTTACTTACCATAATCGAAAAACAATGAGCAGGACACGACAATACCTCCCCACCACAACGGACGTAATGGAGCGGTTCTTCTTGGCCCTCGAGGAATGTCGGGCGCAAAGAATCTTAAAAGTAAGTGATTACTGCCAGCAGAACGGCATTCGCTCGCGTAACCTTTACGTGCAAAGGAAATACCGCGAACGTGGTTACTTCGAAATTGGCTGGGCTATTCCCCTGGTTCGTCGTTACGGCGTGAGCGCGTTCTGGTTGCTGACTGGTCTGGGCAAGATGTTTGCCCCGAAAGGATGCGAGGAATACGATTAACGGCCTCCTGTTTTGTTTTATCGACAATCTTAGCGTAAATTTGCGTCGTCGTGATATTCCGATGGCCGAGCAACTTGCTAACCACATAAAGGTCTACGCCGAGCGATAAGAGCATCGTCGCGTGCGTATGGCGTGCGGTGTGGAATGAGATATGTTTCGTTATGCCTGCTTCCCGTCGCATAACCTCCAGCGCGTAGTTCGCGCTCGGAATCGTCGTAACACGAAACACCCGTTGCTCGTCGGTGCCACGTTCGCCCATTAGTTCCACTGCTTCGGCCACGATGTCGAGGTATTCAAGCCCTCCAGTTTTTTGCTGTTGGAATACGAGCCGCGTATTGCCGTCGTATTCCTGCACTTTTCCCCACGTTAACGCCTTTATGTCGCTAAAGCGTAACCCAGTAAGGCAGCTGAACACAAATGCACGGCGTACGTTGTCGTTTCCCTTCCTTGTGGCTGCGATGGCTCGCACCTCTTCAATGGATAAATAGGTTCGCTTAACGGATTCCTTGCTAAAGCCCTCCACGTACTGCGCAGGGTTATTCGGAATTAACCCCTGTCGTACGGCATCCTTTAGAATTCGTTTCAAACAATTAAAATACGCAACTTTGGAATTTGGCTTCAGTGGGGACCTGTCGAGGTAGGCGTGAAATCCTCGTACCCATAACGGGGTAATGTGGCGCAGTAGTATTCGCTGATTTGGCTCGTATTTCCATACGTGATGGGCAAGCGTCCGAACGAGTATGCGCGTATACTGGTCGATATAATGGTATAACGTAATATCGACGGTTGGCTTCGCGATGTTTAACAACTCGGATTGTATTTCAATTTGCCGTCGCGCCCTGACGGCTTCGGCCATTCGCAGGACTTCGCTATTTGCTTCCCTGTCCTGCTTCGTTCGTTCCTTGCGAAGATATAGCCCGAGAAATTCGTATCTTCGTTGCCCGTGTAAGTATATATCGAGGTATAGGCTGCTGCCTCCGCTCCGCAGTTTCTTCTCGCGCAGGCGTACTGGTTCTTTTGTCTTGTGCATAATAATTGAGTAACAATCGAGCAACAAATATACAACATATTGGCAACATTTCGGCAACATATCGGAAAATTTTTGTATATCGACCGCAACGGCCGAAGCCTGTTATTACCATGTCGTGCCCATGCTCCCGTCATGCTGCCCTCATTTTATGTGAATTTTATATTAAGGAAAACAAAGAAAACCGTAATAATCATATATCCGCCAGCGTTGAGTAACAAATTGGTAACAAAACATAAAAAAAGGTGCCGCAAAATTGCCAGCACCTCTCCCTAAAATTGCACAAGACAATGAGCTGAAAGAGTCAAAGTCCGATACAAAGGTAGTCATTTTTTTTTCACACGACAAATTTTCGTATAGTTTTTAATAATTCTTGATAATTTTTACAAAATTAGCAAAGTAATGCCCGTGGCAGAATTAGTACCACACTATCCATTGCCTCGGCGAGGCGTTCGATGGTGTCGGCCGTTGGACTTACTCGCCCGTTCTCAATACTCGAAATATTGGCAGGCTTAATGCTGCATCGTTGTGCCACCTCTTTAAGTGTTAATCCCTGTTGCTTGCGCAGTCTTTTTAATTGTTCTGTTATATACATTCTTTTTCTTTTTTGGATAATAATACTTATTTGCTGCTTTGGTTCTGCTTGAAATACTTCATCTTGAATGCCGCCGAGAACAGGATTCGGCGCACAAGCGTATAAGTTTCGCGCTCTTTCGATGATATGGGGCGCTTCCATTTCAGCCGATTTTTTATGGTCTGCAGGGCTGCGTCGGCTATTTGCTCACGGGTGAAGCCTTCCTTTGGCTCCAGCCCGCAGGAGATAATCTCGGCACACATCATCTTGGCAAACTCGCGTCCCTGCGCCATTTCTTCTTTTCTTTTTAATGGGTTTAACTTTAGAAGTAAAGAGTGAAGAGTGAAGAATTTGCTACCGCCACCGCCAACGTCGTTTCGTTCTGAGCGTCTTGCCGCATCGTTCACAGTAAGTGACGGTGACGATTTCCCTTATCCAAGTTCGCCACCGCTTCTTAC
>Ga0326511_10000513_pt1 | contig 34184 bp, 32 predicted proteins | sample 0_2496_0518_D_FD_203701 | JGI IMG/M metagenome (GOLD analysis project Ga0326511, IMG submission 203701) | Bovine rumen microbial communities from UC Davis, California, United States - 0_2496_0518 | ecosystem: Host-associated > Mammals > Digestive system > Stomach > Rumen | place: USA...
TTCTGATCTATGATGCTCCGCCTCATGACGGTACGGAATTCGAAGCGATTGTTGAAGAGGCTTCTGCTAAGGGCATTCATGTGATTCCGGTTGTATCTTCCAACGGCTCAAGAGCAACGGAGATATTCGGCAGAGCATTGGCAATCTGCACCAACGGCAGTTATGTATTTCTGACAGATGATTCCGGCATTGGCGATTCTCATCTTGAACCGATCATCGGCGATTATCAGGTAGAATCCCTGCATGATATTATTGTCAGAATTATTCAGGATTATAAACAGTAAGCATCCAAGCGGCTGAAAATTATTCAGCCGCTTGATTAATCAAAATCAAATTTGATACTTTACTTTTTTAGAAAAATATGTTATACTAATTTTATTACTATCAATACAGGAGAATTTTATATTATGGGAATTTATGAATTAATCAAAACAGAAAATAAAGCAAGACGAGGAAAAGTCACAACCGTTCACGGAACGTTTCAGACTCCATGCTTTATGAATGTCGGAACATCAGCGGCGATCAAAGGCGGAATCTCTTCGCCGGAACTTGCAGATTTAAAATGTCAGGTCGAATTATGTAATACATATCATCTGCATCTGAGACCCAGCGATAAAGTGATTTATCAGATGGGCGGTCTGCATCAGTTCATGAACTGGAAACGGCCGATTCTTACCGACAGCGGCGGATTTCAGGTATTTTCTTTAGCGAAACTGCGTAAGATTAAAGAAGAAGGGGTTTATTTTCAATCGCATCTGGACGGTTCGAGATTATTCATCGGCCCTGAAGAAAGTATGAGAATCCAGTCAAATCTTGCTTCGACAATCGCTATGGCCTTTGATGAATGTGTCGAGAATCCTGCTCCTTATGATTATTCAGCCAAATCCTGCGAACGCACGACAAGATGGCTCATCAGATGCAAAAATGAAATGCAGAGGCTTAATTCTCTTCCGGAGACGATTAATAAAAAGCAATTATTATTCGGCATCAATCAGGGCTGTACGTTCGAGAAATTAAGAATCGAACATATGCAGGCGATTTCTGAACTTGATCTTGACGGCTATGCTGTCGGAGGATTGGCTGTCGGCGAACCTACTGAGGAAATGTACAGAATCTTAGATGCTGTTGTGCCTTACATGCCTGCCGAGAAACCAAGATATTTAATGGGAGTTGGTACGCCATCGAATATTATTGAAGCCGTTGCAAGGGGAATTGATATGTTTGACTGCGTCATGCCGACAAGAAATGCCCGTCACGGTACAATCTTTACATGGTCAGGCATGAGACATATGAAGAATCAGACCTATCAGACAGACCCTCGGCCGATGGATGAAGAATGCGATTGTCCGGCATGCCGGAATTTCTCAAGAGCTTATGTAAGGCATCTGTTCAAGGCAAATGAGATGCTCGCCGGAAGATTAACAGTCATTCATAATCTGTATTTCTATAATACACTGACTGAGAAAATTCGTGAGGCTCTGGAAAATGATAATTTTGAAGCGTTCCGAGCTGAATATTCTGAGAAATTAGCTAAAAAAGCCCCTGATGATTAAATAAAATCTCAGAGAGGAAGCCTGCCTATGAATTTTCTTGAACTCCTGCTGACAGCAGTCGGCTTGTCAATGGATGCTTTTGCTGTATCAATTACAGATGGAATCTGCTGTCAGGATCTGAAAAAAAGAGAAGCTGTAAAAATAGGCCTCTGTTTCGGAATTTTTCAGGGTATCATGCCGCTGATGGGATTTTTCTTAGGCAAGGCCTTTGAAAATTATATTACAGCAGTCGATCATTATGTTGCTCTGATTTTATTAGGCTATATCGGTATCAGAATGATTCTGGATGCCGTTCATGAATCGAAGCAGGAAACACAGGAAAATAACCGGCTGACTTTTAAATTTTTAATTCTACAGGGAATCGCCGTCAGTATTGATGCTTTAGCGGTCGGAGTCAGTTTTGCGGCTCTGCAAAATATCAATATTTATTATGCTGTCTCTGAAATTGCTGTGATTACTGCCATTTTATCGCTGATCGGAGTCAGATCAGGAAGAAAATTCGGCATGAAATCAGGAAGCAGAGCACTCCTGACAGGCGGTCTGATTTTAATCTGTCTGGGAATCAAGATTTTTATAGAACATGTATTTTTTTAAATTATTATAAACAGGGGTGTTTTTATGAGTATTGAAATCCGTCCAGCAGTTCTGCATGATCTCGAAAAATTAACAGAAATCGAACAGATCTGTTTTCCTCCGGAAGAAGCAGCTGATCAGAATAAAATCAAAAGCAGAATCGAGAAATTTCCTGATCATTTTTTTGTACTGCTTGAAAATCAGCAGATCGCCGGATTTATTAACGGCTTGGTTTATGCTTCTCCGGTGCTTCTGGATGAAATGTTTGATGATGCTGATCTGCATGATGAAAACGGAAATTATCAGATGATTCTGAGTCTTGCCGTATCGCCGGAATATCAGCATCATGGCTACGGAAAGAAATTATTGAAGACTATGATCAATTCAGCAAAATCTCAGAATCGAAAGGGAATCACACTTACCTGCAAGAAAGAACTTGTCAGTTTCTATGCAGAATCCGGCTTTGTGAATCAGGGCAGATCAGATTCTGTTCACGGCGGTTTCGAGTGGTATGAAATGAGATTGCTGTTTTGAAAATAAGAAAAAAATCCCTCACGGAATCTCCGTGAGGGATTTTCTTATGCCTGAACCGGTTCAGGAAGAATGTGATTATTAAGATCAGAAATTTTATTTTTATAAATGCGTTTTAATAAAATCGCTCCGATAATGGCCGTAAGAAATTCTGTAATCGGAAAGGCACTCCAGACAAGCCATTTCTGATCAGGATTTTTCTCAGCAATATGAATAAATAATAAAATCAAAGGAAAAATAATCATCAGCTGACGAAGCAGAGAAATCACAAGCGATTCAATTCCGCCGTCAAGTGCCTGATAAATCCCCTGAAAAGCGATATTTAATCCGGCAAAAAGAAAACTCAGAGAGATCACATGCATCGCATTGATGAATAATGTTTCTGTTTCTCCGGTCATGCTGAATATATGGGCAAATGTTCCGGCAGTGCATTCAGCGGCGATTGTTCCGGCATAGAGCAGACCGAATTTGATACCGTCTCTGATTCTGGATTTGTTTCCTGCTCCGTGACTGAAAGCAATCACCGGTGTGATCGCATCACGCAGGCCGAATGCCGCAAATAAGACAAACTGCTGAATTTTATAATACATGCCGTAGGCAGTCTGCATCGGAACGCTGATTTTTACTAAGAGAATATTCAGTCCGTAAGTCATGAACGACATGAGAGCCTGTGCGATAATCGCCGGAAATCCGATCTGATAGATTTCTTTGATGATTTTCATATCCGGTCTGAGATAAGAAAGCGAGTTCTTGATTTCTTTATTAATTCTGAAATGAAAGAATAATCCTGATCCGGCTGAGACGATCTGACCAATGACAGTCGCAAATGCCGCGCCTTTGACTCCGAGTTCCGGACAGCCAAGCAAACCATAGATCATAATCGGATCAAGAATGATATTTACAACTGCTCCAGCGATCTGTGCGATTGTGGAGTATAACGAATTTCCGGCGGCTTGCAGAAGTTTTTCCGCAATCGAAAAAATCATGATTCCTGATGAACACAGACAGCAGATTTTCAGATAAGATACTGACATTTCCAGTGTCAGTGCACTGGTTTCAGAAGAAGCCTGTGACATCACATAAGGTCTGACACCGATCAGAGCAAAAATAATAAATATCACAGACATGACTCCGGCTAGGAAGAAAGCATTTCCGGCGGCTTTTCCGGCTTTTTCGGAGTCTTTCTGTCCGAGTGATTTTGAGACAAGCGCATTCATGCCGACACCTGTGCCGATTCCGAAAGCGACCATCAGCATCTGTGCGGGAAAGACCAGTGTCAAAGCATTAGCGGCATCTGCTCCGGTATCTTTCATATTCGCGACAAAGGCACTGTCTGCGATATTATAAACTGCCTGTAGAATCATAGAGAGAATCATGGGTGTGCCCATATTGATCAGCAGTTTTGAGACCGGCATGACAGCCATTTTATTGGGAGTTTTTGCATTCAAGATCAAACACCTCTTTAAGAAAATAATAATAAAAATAAAAAAATCGTGCCGGAAGCGTATAATCTGGAGTTACGCTTTCGCTGCACGATTATGTGATTATTATAACAGAATTTTACAGAAATTGCAAGGGACGTTCTGCACAAAAATTTTCAAGAATTGAATCTGATATTTTTACGGATACTGTGTGTTTCGTTTTTCCTGCATTTTCATCCGCCGGATGTCCTCGCCGAGAAATTCCCATATTTCATAAACAGCATATAATCTGGAAAAAACACGTTCATCATACTGGGTATAAAGCAGTTTTCTTGTCAGATTGGTACTGATGATAGTCGGGAGCTGTTTATTGATTCTGGTATTGATGATCGTATATAACATAGAATTAGTAAATCCGGTCTGGAATTCCGTGCCCAGATCATCCAGTACTAAAAGATCGGTGTTCAGAACCAGATTCAAAGTGCTGGTTTCCTGTTTTTCGTTTGTAAAATGTTCCTGTTCTATCTGGGAAAGAAGCGTGCCGACAGAATCATAAATCACAGCATAGCCTTTTTTCAGTACTTCCGTGACGATAGAAAGCGAAAGATGCGTCTTGCCGACTCCTACTTTTCCGAAAAATAATAAATTTGCAGAGTTGGTATTGAAATTCACAGCATACTGTCTGCAAAAATCCAGAGCTTTTTTCATTTTCAGATAACAGTCAACTTCTTCGCCTTTTGCATTTTTCTTGATAATGCCTCTGTAATATTCCAGAGAAAACTGTTCAAAATTCCGGAGCTGCAAATGTGTTTCCTGATTCATTTTTTCAATGCTGATGGAAGAGATCAGCTTTTCAAGACAGTCACAGTATCTGTTTTCCAGAAAGCCGGTGTCCTGACATTTCGGACAAGTATAATGCATATCCAGATAATCAGCCGGATAGCCGTGATTTTCCAGAAGCTGGGCACAGTAACGCTGAGCCTGTAAATTCTGACGTTTCAGAATTTCAATATCTTCTCCCATTAAAATACGGGAAGCTGTCTGGGCAAGCTGATAATTGATCTCGGCAATTTCCGGAATTTTAGAATTAATTTCACGATAACGCCGTTCATTTTCTGTTTTGGCCTTGATTCTTCTCTGAGAGACAGTATGCAGTGCTTCCTGAAAAACGTTCTGATTCAAAATAAATTCCTCCTTAATTGATCAGATCAAGATATTTGTCAAGTTCTTCCATTTTTTCATTCTGTGCAGAATCATCATCGGAAGTAGCTTTTTTCTTTTTTCTGCCTTTTTTATTCTGTGCGATGAGAATTTTAATATATTCATCATGCCTGCTTTTAGCTTCTTCAAGATCAGTGATCTGATTTTTATACCATTCGCTGAGAATCGCATGGATATATTTAAAATTCACTTTTCCGGTAGCCTCTACAGAAAGATCACGGCCATAACGAAGCAGTTCTTCAGAAAATTCCCATTGCTGCCATAGTCTGATATATTCTCTCTGTGTTTCAGTCGTCGCTGAAATTTCAAATAAACGGCAGATGTAATTTTTATATGTGTAATATTCCAGTAATTCTTCTGTTTTCTGACGGGCAAGTTCAGGAGTAAGAATCTCGCTGTCATGCCATTCTTCGGCGATTTTATTAATATAATTCGGCATCAGCTTTTCGATTTCTTTGCAGTACTGGAACAGAATGTGAATTACTTCTGCCGGCAGTTCAAGATATTCATGCATCCAGACAAGAGAATCCATCTGGATTGTATTCAAAGGCTTGCCATAATAATTTTCTTCTGCCGAGCGGAGCAGTTTTTCCAGCTCCGGAGAGGCAGAAATCATCTCACGGATGCTCTCATGAGAAAAAAACCGGAACAGATCTTTTTTCTGTTTTTTTCCGGTTTTCTCCGGTTTGACCGGAACAGGCACTTCCGGCTGTCTGGGTTCGGGCGCAGGTGTTTGCGGCTGTTCCGGTTTTGGCGGCTCTGGTTCGGGTTCAGGTACTGCCGGAGCAAAGAATGCCGGAAACAGTTCCAGTTGTTTTTCTTCTGCCTTTTCTTCCAGAATACTGACCTGTGACCAGAAAGCAAGAGCCTCTTCGGCCTGTTCCTGAGGGATTCTCAGAAAAGAGGCAATCTGTGCGGCTGTCAGCTGTTTATCCGGATAACGAAGCAGATATAATAATACTTTCAGATGATCTTCTTTTGCAAGCCGGATCAGATTATCTACCACGGCTGACGGTACGGAAAAGGCATGAAAGCCAAAATTGACCTGATATTCCATAAAAGCTGTATTACTCCTGAATTGTAGTTTCTATGATATTTTCAGCGGCGGCTTTATAGCCGTTCATGCCCAGCAGAGAAGAAACCAGTCTGATCACAGCATGAAGAATAAAGCCAATGCCGATAATCCGGACAGTATCTTCCATAACGGCAATCGGCCTTGTCATGACAAAAACTGACAGTAATGCACTCACGGCACATAATGCAAAGCCAATCCACCATTTCGGAACATCATGCCGGAAAATGAAATTGCGGTACATGCCCGATGCTGAACTTGCAAGAATCCAGCCGCCAAACAGAATCGGAATCAGTATTTTCAAGAAAATCGGAATGATGATGACTAATATGCCGATCAGCAGAAAGATTAGTCCGTAAATAATATTCTGATAAGAACGAAGTTTCGGAATCAGACACAGCAGAAGCAGAAGCACGCCGGCAGTACAGCAGATAATGCCAATCCATTTGCAGATTGTCGTGATAATATCCGGCTTTGCTGTGAGGACAATTCCAGCCGCAAGGGTCAGAACAGATAAGAAATTTGTATACCAGAAAGTTTTCCAGTCAATTTTTCTGAACATAAAATATCAGCTCCTTTGATTTTTTTATTTTTATAAATAATGCCTCAGCCATTTGAGATAGAATTTCCGGAAAAATCCGGCTTTTTCGTACATGCCCTGAGCAAGGGAATCGGCTGTCTGCATCAGATAGCGGATTTCACTGTTTGTCATGGGATGCGGACTGTAACGGAGTTTCGCTCCGATCTGTACCGCAGAAGAAAGACTGTAAGCGGGATTCATGTACTGACTGCATAAATTTTCAGATTCTTCGGCTAATTCGCCGATTGTCGTGCCTTTGACAGGAACATCGCATTCAGCAAGCATATCTGTCAGATATTGATAGATGCAGAAAGCGGCGGCTCTGCGGTCATTCTGATTTGTATTTTTCTGCCTCTTCCGGAGGGCGATCAGTCGGGAAATTCTGAAAATCAAACCCAGTAAACAGAGTATGGCAGAAATCGTCAGAAAGATAATCAGAAACAGCATTCTCTGCGGAATTTCTCTTGCCGCCGGAATGACAGGCTCTGTTTCAGTAATCGGCTCAGTCAGAACGGGTGCTGTTTCATGCGGCATTGTCTCCGGCGGAGCAGTGGCAGGAACAGGAGTTTCCGGACTGGTACGGGGAGTAAAATAAGAGAATGTAAATTCAAACGGAATCCAGCCAAGACCATTGATATAAATTTCCGTCCATGCATGGGCATTGCTGTCAAGCAGTTCGGAAGTGTAGACAGTGCTGTTATCTTCAAGAACTGTTTCATGCAGAGTATTTTCATGAGAACAGTCGATCATATAGCCCTCACAGTATCGGGCTGGAATTCCGGCCATTCTTGCGAGAACCGTTCCGGCAGTGGCATAGTGTTCACAATAGCCCTTGTGATTTTCCAGAAGAAAATAAACAGTATGATCTGTATTCGCAGGCGTTTTCCCTGGGGAAAGCGTATAGATGACATTTTCACAGACTTTGTCGCGGAGATTCTGCATAAATAAAATTGTCTCGCTCGGCGAGGCCGTATCAGCCTGATAGGTATTCAACAAATCAGCATAGGCATCATGCACTGCACGCATGGCCGGAGTATCGGGCAGAGCTGTATAATTCTGCTTAACAAAATCATGATAAAAACTGCCGCACAGAATTCCGGCTTCTGCGGCCTGAGAATTGAATGTTGATTCGCCGTAAAACTGCGAGATCAATTCACTGCCTGCGGAAATCCAGACGGAAGAGAATTTATTATGCTGATCTAAAATTTCAGCATAATCAGAAATTTTCTCCGGCTCACAGCTTGTAAGAAGCTCCGGAGTCATGATCTGATAAACAGATGCAAAATCAGAAAGAATCGCTTCGTAGTCTGTATGCCCCTGAATCGTGTAAGAATTTGTATTTGTCTGAATCATGTCATTTTTCTGACATAGAATATTTTTATCTTTCTGGAATCCATACGGAATGCATTGCGATAAAATTCCGGTCGAATGATATAACGACATCCGGACAGGATTTGAAATCGAAAGCGAAGAGTATAAAAATTCCGGAGGATAATAATCCAGCGTTTCAAACAGAGCTAAATCCGGATTCTGATAGGCTTCTTCCGGAAGTACTGACCAGTTCGAGCCGTTATAAACATGACCTGTTCTGTATTTTAAATAAATTCTTGTTTCAGGATTTTCAGAAAAAGCAATGCTCGTGACCGGAATATTTTCATAAATTTTTTGATCTAAACTTCCTAATGGAATATGTTCCGGATCATCCTGAGGCGTTTCGGCATCGCCGTAATTTTCAAGAAGTGGATCATCCGTCAGATGCAGAGATACAAGATAATTCTGAAAATCACTTCTCAGATTCTTGAAAGCCTCCGGACGTTCATAGCCTGCATGTTTCAGAACTGCTTCTGAAATGCCGAATACGATCAGGAGCAGAATCAGAAATATCAGCCCTGTCAGTTCCGGAAGCATGAAACGCATGGATGAAACTGGGAAAAATGCGTTTTTCTTCCGGAGAAAGCCCGTTTTTCCGCCGCTCTGATTGATTCCCGAACCGGCCGCCTGTACAGAGGCCATCGCAAACCAGAAAGATGCTAACAGCACAGCAAAGAAATGCTCCGGAACAATGCCGAAAAATAAGCCGATTTCAATAAACGGAAATGTGACCAGAAGACTCAGGAAAAAATTCTGATAGCGCAGTACAGCATAACAGATCATCCAGATTACCGGAAAGATCAGAAAACATAATACACAGGTCACGCTGTTGAGTTCTGTATAAGCATCGTCTGTGATGAAATATTCCCAGTCAGTCATATAAATCGCCTGACATACGTTGTTAGTCAGATACATCAGGCCGTTGGTAAGACGTTCTTTCTGCCAGAAGAATAAACCGCAGTAGAGCAGTACTGCTATCAGAACAGGAAAAAGCTGATCTGTCCGCAGTGCCGAATAGGCGAAAAATGCAAAAAATATTCCCGTTGCAAACAGAACAATCGGAAGGGAATAGACTGGTGAAAACATAGTCAGAAACGAAAAAATACTGCCGATCACTCCGGCAAATGCTGTCAGAATCAACCAGAGTTTTCTTCTTCTGGGATATTGATTCTGTAATGACATAGCAAGTGTATTTTCGATTCTTACACCGTTTAGAGTTTCAGAAACCTGCTGTTTCATGATAGTTTTACCTCATAATAATATAATAATTTTTTTACAGAATCAATCCGGCAAGATCATCCGTCAGAGAATCCGGCGAAGCCGTCCGGACAGAAACATGATCTGTAAAAAGCGTTGCCGGCTGATCTTGCAGAATGACGAGATTTTTCTGTGAAGCCTCTGCCTGTTTTTCCAGAAACGGAAGAAGTTCGGCATTTTTATCGTTCGTGATCAGCGTCACGGAAGAATATTCCTGTCCGGAGAGAATTTCTCTCAGATCCTGCGTTTCCAGCGACATATGCAGAAGCGAGCGGTATAGCTGACTGAAAATCTCCGGAAGCATTTCTTTGGATTTCAAAGCCTGATAATGCAGTTTATTCCCGTCATTCCATGCAAGAACAGCAGTCATATCCGGTTTTGACACACAAATCGCCAAAGAATAGATCAGCGTCAGAAATGCCTGCGCCTGATGCATCTGACTGACAGAATCTTCTTCCTGTTCCGGAAGATATTCAGCCAGTAAGAGCACATGCTTCTCGATCGGAAAGCCAAATTCACGGATAAATAATTTATCAGATTTCGAGCTTAATTTCCAGTGAATCCGGCTGACAGCATCGCCGTCATGATATTCACGGATATCGAAAATTTCAGAGGGGTCGTCTCCGGCTTTATTGGCATAAAAATTGCTTTCAGGAGAATAGACAGCCTCGGCAGTCCTGCTGACGGATAAATGCAGTTCTTCCGGAAGGACTAGTAATTCCAGTTCAGAATTGACTCTTTTCATTCTGGTATGAAATAAATGCAGATAATCCAGTATTTTCAGAGGATTGAGCCGAATCGTCACCGCTCCGCAGTATTCCGGCCGGACATAGAATGTTAGTCTGGTAATATTTTTACCGTGCAGAGGAAAATGAAGCCTGACTGTTTCTGTTTTTTGATCAAATGCATGATACACACTCACGGAAGTATGCACTTTCGGGAAAAATAACGGACAGTTGCTTTCTACGATAATCGAAACCGGCACAGAATCATTGACCGTACAGGAAGCTGTATTGCAGGTCAGCGAGGCCTGTGTGCTGAATTTTGCCCAGAGCAGACAGAGTTTCAGAATCACAGGCAGAATCAGCGTACAGAGCAGTAAGACTACTGCAAGCGAATCAATATATAAAACTGAAAAAATAGCCAGTCCGATCACAACAGCAAGATATAACAGCTTGATCAGCCACATGACTGCATTTCACTCCGCATCCGGTACAGGAATTGATTTGATAATTTCCTGTACAATATTCTGTGTCTGTTCCAGACTGTCATCTGTTCCGTGCAGAAGCAGTCTGTGACAAAACACATCGGCACAGATAAAAGAAATATCATCCGGCAGAAGATAATCCCGTCCCTGTGCATAGGCACAGGCCTTTGCCATCTGCATGAGTGCCAGTGACCCGCGCGGACTGATGCCAAGCCGGATTTTAGCATGATTTCTTGTCGCCTGAATCAGATCTACTATATAATGATAAATCGAATCGTTGATATAAACTTCTTCGACTTCTTTTCTCATAGCAAGCAGTTCTTCAATATCGGCGGCGGGTTCGATCTCATCCAGAGGATTGGCATTCTGTCTCGCTTTGAGCAGAGCAATTTCATGTTCCGCCGAGGGATAGCCGAGCGATAATCTGACTAAAAATCTGTCCATCTGGGATTCCGGCAGTCTCTGTGTGCCGACACAGGTAATGGGATTCTGCGTTGCAATCACAATATGCGGATTGGGAAGATCATAAGTAACACCATCCATTGTGACAGCACCTTCTTCCATCAGCTGAAGCAAGGCAGACTGTGTCTTGCTGGATGTCCGGTTGATCTCATCGGCTAATAACAGATTGCAGAACGCCGAGCCTTTCTTGAATACAAAACTGTCTGTATTTTTCTGATACATTGTGAAGCCCGTGACATCAGTCGGCAGGACATCGGGAGTAAACTGGATTCTCTTGCAGGAGAGAGACAGCGTTTTTGAGATGGCCAGTGCAAGAGTGGTTTTTCCCACACCAGGCATATCTTCGAGCAGAATATGACCGCCGGCAAGAATAGCGAGCATGACTTTAAAAATCACATCATTTTTTCCGTTGATGGCTTTCTGGATTTCAAACAGCATATTCTGCAATACAGGCTGTCGGAGCTGAATTCTCATAGTTCTGGTTCTTGGGTGTGTCATTGGAATGATTCGTCCTTTCTTGAGATGAGATAAATGCTCTGTGATTATTATAGCATTTCTGAAAGAAAAATGCAATAGCTTCCGGAGAGGAAATCTATATAATATTTTATCATATTTTTGATCATTTGTCCAGAGATTACGCAATGATTTTGGAATAATTTGATACTTTCCGGAAAATTTTTCTGAAAAATTTTCTCGGCAGAATCTCTCTTTTTTATCAAAATTACGATCCTGAAAAAATTTTTTAAAAAAATTTTGAAAAAACTCTTGACAAATCTGAAAACCTGTGCTATAATAATACTTGTCGAGCAGATGTGCCTGTAGCTCAGCTGGATAGAGTGACTGGCTACGAACCAGTAGGTCGGGGGTTCGAGTCCCTCCAGGCACGCCTTCAATTTTTTTTAAAAAGAGTGGTTTATAAGCAGTTTACCACTCTTTTTTTATTTTTGTATGTTTATAATTTTATAAATAATAAAAAATCCTCAGAATTTCTCTGAGGATTTTTCTTTGTCAGCGGAGAGAGTGGGATTCGAACCCACGGTGCTTTTGAGGCATCACTAGTTTTCAAGACTAGCTCCTTAAACCGCTCGGACATCTCTCCAACGTTTTTATTATAACATATTTTTTAACACTTGTCAAGAGTTTTCTGAAAATTTTGAAAAATAAAAAAATATATCCGGAAAGCCTTGCAATTTGTGTCAAAAAGTGCTATAATAAAAAAATAAATTTCTTGTTAGGGGAGGATATCTATGAAGAAATGGAGTATCGGGCATCCGGATGCCGCACTTGTCGAAGCTATGCAGGCTGGTTCTGATCTGTCACCCCTGTGCTGTACTGTGCTGGTATCACAAGGCTGTCTGAATCTGTCAGAGGCTAATGCTTTCATGGGCTGTCAGGCTTTAAGTGATCCGTCTCAGATCTGTGATATGAAAGAAGCGGCCGATCTGCTCAATGCCGCTATGGATGACGGAAAAAAAATCTGCATCTACGGGGATTATGACTGTGATGGTGTGGTGTCTGTTGTCATCCTGTATTCTTATCTGCATGAAATGGGCGCAGATGTCATGTGGAAGATTCCGGAGCGAAGCGAGGGCTATGGCCTCAATGCACAGGCTGTTCATGAAATGCATGAGGCCGGCGTTCAGCTGATCGTTACGGTCGATAATGGAATTTCTTCTGTCAGAGATGCAGAGCTGATCAAAGAACTTGGCATGGAACTGATTATTACAGATCATCATCAGGCCGGAGAAGTTCTGCCGGATGCACTTGCAATAGTGGATGCGCACCGGAGTGATAATTATTCGCCGTACAGGTATTACTGCGGTGCAGGTATCGCCCTGCTGCTGGTTGCCGCTATGAATGACGGTGATACTCAGATGGCAATGGAACAGTTCGGAGATCTGGCCACTGTTGCAACAATCGCCGATGTCGTGCCGCTTACCGGAGAAAACAGGTTTCTTGTCCGGAGAGGTTTGGAATATCTGGAGAATACAGAACGTGCCGGCCTTCGTGCACTCCGGAAAGTCAGCGGACTGGAGGGCAAGGCTTTGGATTCTGTGAATGTCGCCTTTACCATCGCTCCTCGGATCAATGCCGCCGGAAGACTGAAATCTCCGCGTCTTGCAGTAGAACTGCTTCTTGAAGAAAATGAAGAAAAAGCTCTGGAACTCGCTCAGCAGCTTGATATGATCAATACCGCACGCAAGCGGGAAGGAGAGCAGATTCTCAAAGAAGCTGAAAAACAGATCGAAGAACATCCGGATATGCTGTTTGACAGAGTGCTTGTCTTTGCCGGAAACAACTGGCATTTCGGTGTGATCGGCATTGTTGCCGCACGGCTGGAAGAACAGTACGGAAAGCCCTGCTTTATGATCAGCATTCAAGATGGTATGGGGCGGGGGTCTGCAAGAAGTTTTGGTGCATTTCATGTATTCAAGGCTCTGACGGCCTGTTCCGGATTGCTGGAGAAGTTCGGCGGTCATCCTGCGGCCGGCGGTTTTTCGCTCAAAGAAGAGAATATTGCAGAATTCAAAGCAATGCTTCAGGAGTATGCAAAAAAAAATCATCCGGATATGCCGTTCATGGAAGTACATGCTGCCTGTGCGCTCCGGCCGGATTTCATGTTTCCGGAAGCTGTGCAGAGTCTGGAGGCACTTGCTCCGTTCGGCGCAGAAAATCCCGAACCGGTATTTCTGGCAGAGAACGTGCTGGTTCAGGACATCCGGCCGACTTCAAACAATGATCATACCAGAATGACCGTTCAGTTACAGGGAAAGAGCTATACGGCAATGTATTTCGGAAAAGCTCCGCATCAAACGGGAATCCGTGCCGGAAAACGGTATCATATGCTTGTCAGTCTGAATCTGAATGTATATAACGGAAGTACTTCTGTCACGCTGCATGTGCGGGAAGTGCGTCCGGCCGGAATTTTACAGGCAAAGCTGCTGGGTGCTGTGCAGACTTATGAGAAATACCGGCGCGGAGAAGAGCTTCCGGAATCGTATTATAAAGGCATGCTGCCTGAACGGAAAGATCTGGAAACTGTCTATCTGTCCGTGACAGAAACGCCTGTGATGCCTGAAACACTCGCTGTTTCTATGATGCAGAAAAATATCAATTACTGCAAACTGCTGGTCGCACTGGATATTTTTACAGAACTGGGTCTGATGCAGAAAAATATCTGTACAGGCGAGTTCTTCCGGATTCCCGCAAAACAGAAAGTCAATATCGAAGATTCTGCTGTTCTGACAAGGCTGAAACACCTTGCAGGCATGGAATAACAAAAGGAGGTAATTTATTATGCTTGAAGACAGAGTTGTAACTTTTGAGATGATTATGGAAAAAATTCTTACCAGCGACAAACAGTATGATAACAGCAAGATTATCTGTGCATATCAGTTCGCGGCAAAAGCCCATGAAGAACAGTTCCGTTCTTCAGGCCAGCCCTATATTATTCATCCGCTTGCTGTGGCAGAACTGCTTCTGGAACTGGGAATGGATACAGATACTATCTGTGCGGCACTGCTGCATGATGTTGTCGAAGATACCCCCGTGACAGATGCCCAGCTTCGGGAGCTGTTCGGCAAAAGCGTGGCCGCTCTTGTCGATGGCGTGACAAAGCTGACACAGATTCCCGTTTTCAGACAGGATCAGAAAAAAGCGGAAAATATTCTCAAAATGCTGCTTGCTATGGACGAAGATGTCAGAGTCATGATTATCAAGCTCTGTGACCGTCTGCATAATATGCGGACACTCCAGTTCCGTCCGGAGCACAAACAACAGCAGACTGCTTATGAAACAATGAATGTCTATGCGCCTATCGCCGGAAGGCTGGGCATGAAACAGGTTCAGGAAGAACTGGAAACGCTTTCGCTGTATTTTCTTGACCCCTATGGCTATTCTGAAATTATCCGTCAGTTTGATAATACTAAAGAAGAACGGGAATTATTTATCGAATCTATCAAGAAACGCATTGCAGAGGCTCTCAAAGATGCGCCGCTCCATCAGCCGCCGGAACTTCAGGGACGGCCGAAAAGCATCTATGGCATGTATAAGAAGCTCTATAAAGAACGCAGGAGCTTTGAGCAGATTTATGATAAATATGCCGTGCGTGTGATTGTAGATACTGTGCCGGAATGCTATATGGTTCTGGGCGTGATTCATCAGATTTATAAGCCCCTGATGGAAAGAATCAAAGACTGGATTGCCCGTCCGAAAGAAAACGGCTATCAGTCTCTGCATACTACTGTACTTGGCCGTGAGGGCATTCCGTTTGAAGTTCAGATCCGTACCAGAGAAATGCATAAAACTGCTGAATACGGCATCGCCGCTCACTGGAAATATAAACAGGGCGTTCAGAGCGATAATATGGAAGAACAGCTCGCTTGGGTGCGGAAAATTCTCGAAGCACAGAAAACTTCTGATGATCCTGACGAAATTCTGACTACACTGAAAATTGATCTTTCTCCGGATAATATTATGGTCATGACCCCGAAAGGCGATGCGATCACACTCCCTCTGGATGCCACGCCGATTGATTTTGCTTATAAAATTCATACTGAAATCGGCCATAAAATGACGTTCGCAAGAGTAGAGGGAAAAATGGTGCCTCTGGATTATAAACTGCATACAGGGGAAATATGCGAGATTGTCACCAGCAAAGACCCCAATAAAGGCCCTAACAGAGCTTGGATGTATCTTGCAAAAACTTCCGAGGCTAAGGCGAAAATCCGCGCATGGTTCAAGAAAGAAAACCGACAGGATAATATTAATGCCGGAAAAATTATGCTCGAAAAAGAATTCCGGAAAAGCCGTATCCGGATTCCCGAAGAGGATTTCGAGAATTTCTTCACAGATGATATGAAACGGCACAGCTGTAGTACAATCGAAGATTTCTATGCTTCTGTCGGCTACGGCGGTGTGAGTATCAGCAAATTAATGCCCAAGTGGAAAGAACGCTATCTGAAACTCTATCGGCAGGAAGAAGAAGTTCCGGAAGCTAATTCAATCATCAAGCCTGTTGAAAAATCAGCCTCCAGTCAGATTATTCTTGATGAAATCCAGAGCTGTGAACATAAACTTGCCAAATGCTGTAATCCGCTCTACGGTGATGATATTGTCGGCTTCGTCACCAGAGGCCACGGGCTTTCCGTTCACAGAAAAGATTGTATTAACTATTGTGCCGTGCTCAGTCGTAACAATCCCGAAGAACTCGAAAGATGGCTCGCTGTCCAGTGGACGGGAAGCAATTCTGCTAAAATGCGGACAGATATTGATATTCTCGCTTATGACAGAGTCGGCCTGATGTTTGATATTTCTGCTGTCATGAAGGAAGCTGGAATGTCGATGGAAGTGCCTCGGTCACATAAAGTCAGCGGGGGAAGAATTCTGCTTGTGATCAGCATTCAGGTGATTAACAAGACTCAGCTTACAGCCATTCTGGAGCGACTCCGGAAAATCCGGAATGTGATTTCGGCAGAGCGTTCTTCTTCGGCACATGATAAGCAGGCGAATTAACAGAAAAGAGGGAAATATTTCATGTTTGAAAATCTTTTCGGACATCTCCGGACAGTCAGGAATCATCGGCGAGCCGTGATAGAGCATTGCTTTCGTGCCGGAATCCCCTTTCAGGGGCTTGTGCATGATCTGTCAAAATATTCGCCGACAGAATTTATTCCCAGTGTGAAATATTATCAGGGTACAAGAAGTCCGAACGAACAGGAAAGAATCGTCAAAGGCTATTCTGTCGCTTGGATGCATCATAAAGGCAGAAATAAACATCATTTCGAGTACTGGACGGATTATTCTCCGGAAACAAAACAGCTCGAACCCGTCAAGATGCCGCTCCGGTATGTTGCTGAAATGTTCTGTGATCGGGTCGCCGCAAGCAAGATCTATAACGGCGAAAATTATACAGACCGCAAGCCTCTGGAATATTTCCTGAAAGCAAAGCCGAGAAGAAAAATTCATCCGGAAACTTCAAGATTTCTGGAAATTTTATTGAAAATGCTGGTGATCAAAGGCGAAGAATACACATTCGCATGGCTGAATTGGTATCTCAGAACCCATACAGATTATTGAGATTGTTTTGATTACACAGGATGCTGTCATACAGTATCCTGAATTTTTTTTATTTTTTCAGAAAAATTCTGAATTTGCTATTGACAAGCATGTGTATATATGATATAATGTGTATAACGTATATATACAATTTTAAATTTGAGGTGCGTCTTAATACTATGAATCAGTTTGATATTATTATCAGCAATGCTTCCGGTGAGCCGATCTATAATCAGATTTCATCACAGATCAAAACAATGATTCTGACAGGTCAGCTCAAAGAAGGCGATGCTCTGCCGTCTATGAGAAATTTAGCTCTACAGCTCAGAATCAGCGTCATCACCACAAAAAGAGCCTATGAAGAACTCGAACGGGACGGCTTTATTGAATCTTATACCGGAAAAGGCAGTTTCGTCAAAGCTCAGAATCAGGAGCTTTTCAAAGAAGAACAGCTCCGGCAGATGGAAGAGCTTCTCGCTCAGGTCTGCGAAAAAGCAAAATTATCCGGTGTTTCTCTTGAGGAACTCAAAGAAATCTTGGAATTGATCTACGGAGGGGAATCATCATGACAGATTTTCAGAATGCAATTGAGATTCAGAATCTTACTAAAAAATATGACGGCTTTACACTCGATCATGTGAATTTTAACGTCCCGAAAGGCAGTATCATGGGCTTTATCGGTCAGAACGGCGCAGGCAAGACAACTACAATCAGAGCATTATTGAATATTATCAAAATTGATGAGGGAACTATTCATCTGCTCGGTATGGATTATCTCAAAGATGAGATTGCAATTAAAAAGCGAATCTCAGTCGTATTCGATGAACTGCCCTTTCAGGATTTATTCAATGCTCAGCAGATCGCAAGAATTTTATACGGTATCTATCCGGAATGGGATCAGCAGATTTATGAAAATTATCTTGATCGCTTTCAGCTTCCTCAGAAAAAGAAAGTCGGAGATTTCTCCAAAGGTATGAAGATGAAGCTCCAGATTGCGGCGGCTTTATCGCATCATGCGGAATTATTGATCATGGATGAGGCGACTACTGGTCTTGATCCTGTCGTCAGAAATGAGATTCTTGATATTTTTCTGGAATATCTTCAGGATGAAAATCACAGTATTCTGATGTCCTCGCATATCACAAGCGATCTGGAAAAAATCGCCGACAGCGTGACTTTTATTGATAAGGGAAATATTTTACTCTCCGGCTATAAAGATGAGATTCTCGAAAATCATGGTATGATCAAATGCTCTAAGAAAGATTTTCAGGAGATCGAAAAAGATGATTTTATCAGTGCGAGAGTATCTGATTTCGGTGCGGAAGTCATGGTATCAGATAAATCTCAGATGCAGAGAAAATATTCCGGAATGCTTCTTGAAAATACAAGTCTCGAAGAAATTATGCTGTTCTATGTCAACCGGATAAAAAAGGAGTGGTCATAATGAAAGGCCTGTTATATCGTGATTTATGTCTGAGTAAAAAAAATTGGCTTACGATATTAGGATTATCTGTCGGGACGATTATCTGGAATCTGTTAGTACAGTTAAGTTTTGTCTGCGGAAATCTGAAAGATTTGATGGCCGATGATGCCTCTGGTTCAGCGAAAATGATCATTTATTATATCGGCTTGTATATCGTTCCGTATTTCTCGCTGATCATGATGGAAACATTACAGATATTCCGTTCAGATTTCGCCTCGAAATTTGTGACATACCGGAAAATGTTTCCGGTTACGGCAGTACAATGGGCAGGGAGTCAGTATCTTCTGAAATTGATATTTATGATCATCTCACTGATTTTATTTACGATCAATGGCTTGCTGATGGCACATATCAACGGGAAAACATTCGGAATCTATGAAATCAATAATATGTTATTATTTGTCTGTTTCTATCAGATATTCGATATTGTACAGATGGCTTTTATATCTAGAGCAAGAACCCAGAAAGATATGAATCTTTGTAATGTTTCGCCGTTGTTTGTGATTGTTCCGCTGTATGTGCTCGCATACGGGAAAGCAAAGGAAATCGGTGCGAAATATGATGCTCTCTTTCCGGAAGACGAAACAGCTCTGATCGAAAATGCAGATATTACAGAAAGAATGGAACAGATGAAAAATTTTCTGCAATCGGAAATCGGAGTCTATCGTGATCAGATCGCTCCGTATTTATGGCTGATTGTACTCGCTCTGATGGGAATCGGCTTTTATCTGACATATCTCGGAATCAGGAGGAGGGAGAATTAATCATGAAAGGCTTATTATATAAAGAGTTAGTACAGAATAAAGCGATGTTAGCTGTGATGGGCTTTGCATGTGTATTTCTTTCTGTAGCATTAGGAATTTTCCCGTTTATCTCGGATGAAGCAGATGTATCGGATGATACTGCATTTACAATGATGATAATGATGTTTGTTTCGATTCTGGATTATTTTATTTTATTCTGTTTTCAGGGGAATTTCATTCAGGCAGATGAGCTGAAAAAATGGGCATATTTTATCACCTCGACACCGGAAACAGCGGAAGGACAGATCAGAAGCAAATATTTTCTGATAGTACTCTGTGATATGGCAGTATTAATCTGGACGTATGTTTTTGAAACTATTGCGAATATCTTTCAGGGCAGTCAGACGGGAATCATATCTGTATCGGCATTATTATTTTTCCTGCATTTATTTCTGAGTGCGTTTGATCTTCCGTTTATGATTCGCTTCGGAACGAAAGGCGGGAACATGGCACATACAATCACGCTGTTGATTTTAGTAGCGGTTGCAGGAATTTATTTTCTGTTCGGAGATTTATCAATTTTCGGAACGACTGATCAGTTTTTTGATAAGATCATGAAATTTCTGAATGGTGAGAATTCTGACGGAAGTATATTAATATTAGGCTTATTTGTCTGGGCTTCCGCAGGATGCTATTATTTATCTTATAAATTATCCTGTCGATTTTATCTGAAAGGGGTGGAATACTATGCAAAATAAAAAGCTCGAATGGAAACGAGTGATTATATTTCTTATTTTATCATATCTGATCGCTTATATTCCGGAGTTTATTCTCGGCAATCAGATGGGAAATATAGAAAACTGGACAGACCCGAAACTATCCGTATTGGTATTATTCATCACCTATTCGCCGGCATTGGCAGTCGTACTGACCAGATACATCACAAAAGAGGGCTGGAAAGATAGTTATCTGCATCTGAATGATAAGGGAAATCTGAAATATTATCTATTATCAGTTTTTTATCTGACGATCACAGGTATCGGCTTTGGAATGATCATGAATCTGATGACAGGGAAATCAATATTACAGGGCTTTTCTCTGATAAGATTCATAGGGACATATCTGTATGTTACAGCATTATCCGTACCGTTAGGATTCGTCACATTCGGCGAGGAACTCGGCTGGAGAGGCTATCTCTATCCGAAATTAGAAAAATTGATCGGTACGCCTCTGACGATCATCATCGGCGGAATCGTATGGGGATTATGGCACGCTCCTCTGACAGTGAAAGGCCATAACTTCGGAACGGATTATATCGGCTTTCCGTATACCGGAATGCTTTTGATGAGTATCTATTGCATCGCTACAGGAGCGTTCCTGATGTGGCTGGTAAAGAAAACAAATTCCGTCTGGACTTCGAGTATCGCCCATTCTGTGAATAATAATGCGATCAGTGCAATTGGTTTTACAATCGCATCGGAAATACAGGAAGACGAAATCACACAGATGCAAAGTGCTCTCGTAATGATGATGTTTCAGTTTATTATCTGCATGATATTTATGATATTTTTAATCAAAATCAATAAAAATCAGAATCTTCCGGCAGAATCCTGAACTCTGCCGGAATTTTTTAAACAAATCAGAGCGTTGAAACTTGTGCAGAATGTCAAAATTAAAATATTCTCTTGATTTGATTCTTATAAAGTGCTATAATAAAAGACAAGAACTGTTTTTTAAAATTAATTGAAATCAAAAGAAAGGATTGAAATCATGATTTTAACAGGTGCAGAAATTGTCGTTGAAACTCTGATCGAACAGGGCTGTAAAACCGTATTCGGCTACCCTGGTGGTCAGGTCATTAATCTTTATGATGCATTATATACCCGAAGTGACAGAATTCAGCATATCCTGACCGCTCATGAACAGGGTGCCGCTCATGCTGCTGATGGTTATGCAAGAGCTTCCGGAGAAGTCGGCGTTGTCATTGCGACTTCCGGCCCAGGAGCTACTAATTTAGTAACAGGCATTGCGACTGCTTATCTGGATTCCGTTCCGATGGTTGCCATTACCGGTAACGTGCCGAATTCTTTAATTGGCAAGGATAGTTTTCAGGAAGTGGATATTACTGGTGTGACTCTGCCGATCACAAAGCATAATTTCTTAGTCAAGAGTGTGGACAGACTCGCCGATACGATCAGAGAGGCTTTCAAAATTGCCAAATCCGGCAGACCAGGGCCTGTTCTGGTAGATATTCCGAAAGATGTTCAGATTGCTTCTTATCCTTATCAGGCCTGTCCTGTTGTGGAAAAGAAAATGCCGAAAAAGGCAAAGGGCGATAAACTTTCCAGAGCGGCTCAGATGATCGCAGAAGCTCAGAAGCCATATATTTATTTCGGCGGCGGTGCAGTATCAGCTGATATTTCTAAAGAAATTACAGAACTTGCTGATAAGATTGATGCTCCTATCGGCTGTACGATGATGGGTTTGTCTGCCGTTCCGGTCAGTCATCCCAGATATTTAGGCATGGAGGGTATGCACGGACATTATGCATCCAGCGTATCACAGGACGAAGCAGATCTGATTATCACCATCGGTGCAAGATTCAGCGACCGTGCTACCGGAAATGTTTCCAAATATGCCCGAAAGGCAAAAATTATTCATATTGATGCCGATGGTGCGGAATTGAATAAAAACGTTTCTGTAGAATTAGGCATTGAATGCGATGTCAAAGACGCTCTCCAGAGACTGATTTCTTTAGCAGATCATCAGGAACATCCCGAATGGATGGCGAGAATTGCTGAACTCAAGGCCGAAGAACAGATACAATTCGAGAAAGTCACAGCTAAGGACAGAATCACTCCGTATGCTCTGATTCAGGAAACTGCAAAGCATACTCAGGCAGATACACCGATTGTAACAGATGTCGGACAGCATCAGATGTGGGTAGCTCAGTATTACCCGTTCCAGAATTCCAGAACGTTTATTTCCAGCGGCGGACTCGGAACGATGGGCTTCGGACTCGGTGCGGCAATCGGAGCGGCAAAGGCGACCGGAAAGAGAACAGTTTTATTCACCGGTGACGGCAGTTTTGGTATGAATCTGAATGAATTGGCCACTGTTTCGGCTGAGAATATTCCTGTCGTGATCATCATCATGAATAATCATGTACTCGGCATGGTTCGTCAGTGGCAGACACTGTTTTTCCAGAAGCATTATTCCAATACTGATCTGCATGAGAGAAAAACAGATTTTGTCAAGCTCGCCGATGCATTCGGCATCAGAGGCTACAGAATTCAGAATCTGTCTGAATTATCTGATGTGATTCAGAAAGCATTTTTGGAAAATACCCCTGCTTTGATCGACTGTGCTATCTATGAAGATGAATTTGTTCTTCCGATGCTCCCTCCTGGTGGCTGTATCGAAGATATTATTACTGAGAGGAGTGACCAGTCATGACAGAACGCTTTGTCATTGCGATTTTAGTCGAAAATCAGCCTGGTATTCTTACCCGTGTGGCAAGCATGTTCAATCGCCGCGGATTTAATATTGACAGTCTGACCGTCAGCGAGACAGAAACACATGAATATTCCAGAATTACAATTTCTTTGACTGGTGATGACGGCATCTGCCGGCAGATTATCAAACAGCTCAAAAAGCTCTATAACGTCAAAGAAGTCAAAGTCATGGACAGACAGAAAAGCGTGTTCCGTGAACTTGCTCTGATCAAGCTGAAAAATGCTCCCGAAACCCGTCAGGAGATTTTATCGGCAGTTGATATTTTCCGTTCTAAGATTGTTGATTTTTCTCCGTCAACGCTCTGTGTCGAAATCACTGGAGAAACTTCCAAAATTGAGGCATTTATTGCACTTGTAGAACCGCTCGGCATTCTCGAAATGTGCCGCACCGGCGTGGTGGCAATCGAAAGAGGCTGTCACTATCTGAACAGCGATACAAGTCTTTAAATCATATATTAAATTATTTTATATCTAGTAAAGGAGTTCTTTAACATGGCAGAAGCAAAAATTTTTTATCAGCAGGATTGTGATATTCACAAACTGGACGGCAAGACCGTTGCAATCATCGGTTACGGCTCTCAGGGTCATGCTCATGCACTGAATCTGAAAGAAAGCGGCGTAAATGTTGTTGTTGGTCTGTACGAGGGCAGCAAGAGCTGGGCAAAGGCTGAAAAACAGGGTCTGAAAGTCCTGACTACTGCTGAGGCTGCAAAAGCTGCGGATATTATCATGATCCTGATTCCGGATGAAAAGCAGAAAGCTCTGTATGAATCTGATATTAAGCCCTATCTGACAGCTGGTAAGACACTGGCATTCGCTCACGGATTCAATATTCATTTCGGCTGTATCGTACCTCCGGCTGATGTAAATGTCATCATGATCGCTCCGAAAGCTCCGGGTCATACTGTAAGAAGCGAATATCAGGCCGGAAAGGGTACTCCCTGTTTGATTGCTGTTCAGCAGGATGCTACCGGCGATGCTCAGGAAATCGGTCTGGCTTATGCGGCTGGTATCGGCGGTGCAAGAGCTGGTGTGCTCGAAACGACTTTCAGAACTGAAACAGAAACTGACCTCTTCGGTGAACAGGCTGTTCTCTGCGGCGGTGTATGCGCTCTGATGCAGGCAGGCTTTGAAACTCTCGTAGAAGCTGGTTATGATCCCAGAAATGCTTATTTTGAATGCATTCATGAAATGAAACTGATCGTTGATCTGATCTATCAGTCCGGCTTTGAAGGCATGAGATATTCTATCTCCAATACTGCGGAATACGGCGACTACATCACAGGCCCGAAGGTGATCACAGAAGATACTAAGAAAGCTATGAAGAAAGTTCTGGCCGATATTCAGGACGGCTCTTTTGCAAAAGAATTCCTGCTTGACATGTCCGATGCCGGAAATCAGGTACACTTCAAGGCTATGAGAAAACTTCATGCTGAACATCCGTCTGAAGTTGTCGGCAAGGAAATCAGAAAACTCTACAGCTGGAACAGTGACGAGGAAAAGCTGATCAATAACTGATGATTATTTATGCACTATTTGCCGGTAATCCCGAAATTTCGGGATTATCGTGCTATATAGGCAGTAAGGAGGCTTTGAATTTTTGATGAATTCTGATTATCTCACACCGGATGAAATTCTGAAAAGTGCGTCTGTTCCGGCAAAGGCTTCTGTTCTCAGGAAAGAAATTTTCTGTGATGCGGAAAATCATGAATATTCTGTAGAATTTATGCTTTCCGGTGACTTTATTGAGTTTAATTCTCATGCCGAACCTGCAATGTGTCATCAGTACGAACCGTTCAGCGATGAAGATTTTACAGAATATGATTCTCATCTGCCGTATTTCATGCTGACACCTGATCTGCCGGAATATCCCGAAGTGGTGGGAGAGCCTGTGAAGATCGGCAGGGCAATATTCAGAGTAAAATTTCCTTATGATCATAAACAGGTCATGATGTTCTATTTTTTTGAACCTTTTACAGTGATCAGTACAAACGGGCTTGCGGGCATGGCTATGGTATATCATCAGGATATTAAAAATTCCCCTCTTGAAGAAAAACTGCTCTCGGCTCTCGAAGAAGCAGTCAGAACTTATAAAGAAATCAAATTGGATTGAGGTTTTGCTATTATGATGTTTGATGCAAAAAAGGCCGGTGCGCATTGTGCGCCTCAGCGTTCGCTGTTACATGCACTCGGTCTGACAAAAGAAGAAATGGAACGTCCGCTTGTCGGAATCGTAAGTTCCTATAATGAAATTGTCCCCGGACATATGAATCTGGATAAGATCACAGAAGCCGTCAAATTAGGCGTTGCTATGGCAGGCGGTACACCGATCGTATTTCCGGCAATCGCTGTCTGTGATGGTATCGCTATGGGACATACTGGTATGAAATATTCCCTTGTGACCCGTGATCTGATCGCCGATTCTACAGAGGCTATGGCTAAAGCTCATGGATTCGATGCCCTTGTCATGATTCCGAACTGTGACAAGAATGTCCCTGGTTTATTAATGGCCGCCGCAAGAGTCAATATTCCTACGATCTTCGTCAGCGGAGGCCCTATGCTCGCCGGTCATGTCGATGGCAAAAGAACCAGCCTTTCCAGTATGTTCGAAGCTGTCGGTTCTTATAAGGCAGGAAAAATTGATGAAGAAAAACTCTGTGATTATGAACTCAATGCCTGTCCGACATGCGGAAGCTGTTCCGGTATGTATACGGCAAATTCTCATAACTGTCTGACAGAAGTCCTCGGTATGGGTCTGCGCGGAAACGGTACGATTCCGGCTGTTTATTCCAAGAGAATCGAACTCGCTAAACATGCCGGAATGCAGGTCATGGAATTATATCGCAAAAATATCCGTCCTCGTGATATTATGACAGAAAAGGCTTTCCAGAACGCTCTCACAGCTGATATGGCTCTCGGATGCTCAACAAACAGCATGCTGCATCTTCCGGCAATCGCTCATGAATGCGGTGTTGAAATCAATCTGGATATTGCAAATCAGATCAGTGCCAAGACTCCGAATCTCTGTCATCTTGCTCCGGCTGGTCATACTTATATGGAACAACTCGATGAAGCAGGCGGTGTCTATGCCGTTCTGAATGAATTAAACAAGAAAAATCTGATTCATACGGATGTCATGACTGTAACCGGAAAAACTCTGGGTGAAAATATCGAGGGCTGTATCAATCGTGATCCGGAAGTGATCAGACCCATTGAAAATCCGTTCAGTGAAACAGGCGGTATCGCCGTTCTGAGAGGCAATCTCGCTCCGGATGGATGCGTTGTCAAGAGAAGTGCAGTCGCTCCGGAAATGCTGGTTCATGAAGGCCCTGCTAAAGTATTCGACAGCGAAGAAGAAGCAATTACTGCGATCTATGCCGGAAAAATTGTCGCCGGTGATGTCGTTGTGATTCGCTATGAAGGCCCTTCCGGCGGCCCTGGTATGAGAGAAATGCTGTCTCCGACTTCTGCAATCGCCGGAATGGGTCTGGATAAAGAAGTCGCTCTGATTACAGACGGAAGATTCTCCGGTGCGACCAGAGGTGCGGCAATCGGTCATGTTTCTCCGGAAGCCGTCAGAGGCGGTCTGATTGCTTATGTTCAGGATGGCGATATGATTTCGATTAATATTCCGGAATATAAGATTGAACTTAAAATCTCTGATGAAGAAATTGCAAAGCGCAAAGAAACAACAGAAATCAAAATCAAGACAGATGTCACAGGTTATCTGAAACGCTATGCTAAAATGGTTTCTTCTGCTGACAGAGGTGCGATTATTAATTATTGATTTTTAGTAAGATAAATCAGAATCCAGTGGGTGAATGCTATGGGACAAATTATCAGTCTGATGCTGATCAGCGTGATTTCTTTTGCAATTGTGCATGATTTGGCAGATGAACTCTTAAAATACAATCTGAGTAAAAGAAACTACAAATCAGTCATGAGCCGTCAAAGTCTGAAAGAAAGAGTATTATTAGAAAATTACTGTCCTGCGGTCACCAGACATAAGAAAATGATAAAATATTGTTATAGTCTGAATATACTGCTAATTCTATTCTTCTCGATTTCGTTATTTGTCCTGCCGATATGTATTTTTAATATTGTTATCAGAAAATATATTGTTACGGCACTGGTTCTGAAAGCTCTGCTTCTGGACTGTCAGGTATTTATCTTTGCTTTCCTGAATACGAAACCGCAGAAACATGGCGGTATAGGATGGAGATTTTAGCAATCTGAATTCTGATTTATCAAAATATAAAATTACGAAAGGACTGATACTTCATGGGTATGACCATGACTCAGAAAATTCTTGCCGCTCATGCCGGACTTGAGAAAGTCGAGGCCGGTCAGCTGATTCTGGTGAATCTGGATTTAGTGCTCGGTAATGATATTACTTCTCCCGTAGCGATCAAGGCTTTTAAAAATATGGGAAAAGAACAGGTTTTCGATAAAGAAAAAGTCACAATGGTAATGGATCATTTCGCTCCGAATAAAGATATTAAAGCCGCTCAGCAGTGCATGATGTGCCGTGATTTCTGCGGAGATCAGGAAATTACTAATTTCTATGATGTCGGTCAGATGGGAATTGAACATGCTCTCTTACCGGAAAAAGGTCTTGTTGTCTCCGGTGATGCCGTCATTGGTGCGGATTCGCATACTTGTACTTACGGTGCTTTAGGTGCGTTCTCGACAGGTGTCGGCTCAACGGATATGGCCTGCGGTATGGCAATCGGCAAAGCATGGTTCAAAGTTCCGTCTGCTATTAAATTTGATCTCAAAGGCAAGCTGAATCCATATATCTCTGGTAAAGATGTGATTCTGCATATCATCGGTATGATCGGCGTTGACGGTGCGTTATATAAATCTATGGAATTTGTCGGCGAGGGCCTCGCAAGTCTTTCTATGGCTGATCGTCTCTGTATGGCAAATATGGCTATCGAAGCAGGTGCAAAGAATGGGATTTTTGCTGTTGATGATATTACTAAAACATATGTCAGAGAACATTCCGATCGTGAACCGGTTGTATATCAAGCTGATGCAGATGCCGTTTATGAAAAAACTTATGTCATTGATTTATCTGAAATCAAGCATACTGTATCATTCCCCCATCTGCCGGAAAATACGCATACAACTGATGAAATCGAAGAAATTAAAATTCAGCAGGTTGTTATCGGCTCTTGTACAAACGGCAGACTCGAAGATCTGAAAGCCGCCGCCGAAATCATGCAGGGTAAGAAAGTCGCTAAGGGTGTCAGATGCATTGTCATTCCGGCAACTCAGAAAATCTATCTCGAAGCCATGGAAGCCGGATATTTAAAGACATTTATCGAATGCGGAGCAGTGGTTTCTACACCGACATGCGGCCCGTGCTTAGGCGGTCACATGGGAATCTTAGCTGAACATGAAAAGGCCGTTGCAACTACGAACAGAAATTTCCTCGGCAGAATGGGTCATGTCACATCTGAGATTTATTTAGCAAGTCCGGAAGTCGCCGCCGCAAGTGCGGTTACCGGAAAAATTTCCGCTCCTGAGGAGGTGCTCTGATCATGAAGTTTACAGGCAAAGTCATCAAATACGGCGATAATATTGATACGGATGTCATCATTCCGGCAAGATATTTAAATACCAGCGATCATAAAGAATTAGCTTCTCATTGTATGGAAGATATTGATACAAGTTTCGTTTCCAGAGTTCAGGAAGGCGATATTATGGTTGGCGGATGGAATTTCGGCTGTGGTTCGTCCCGTGAACATGCTCCGATTGCAATCAAGGCAAGCGGTATTTCTCTGGTGATTGCAAAGAGTTTCGCAAGAATTTTTTATCGCAATGCGATTAATATCGGTCTTGCAATTGTCGAATCTGAAAAGGCCGCTGAGGCGATTCAGGAGGGCAATGTCATCACAGCAGATTTAGATCATGGCATTCTGCATAACGAGACAACCGGAGAAGAATATCAGGTCGAGCCGTTCCCTGCGTTTATTCAGACGATTATTGAAAACGGCGGTCTGGTAGAATCCATCAAGAACGGAAGTATCAGGTAATGTTTCATGATTTACATGACAGACTCGATGAATTAGCAGTATTTCGTGTTCTGAATCAGGATAAAATTTTTCATGCCTTTCATGAATTGCTCAGAATCACAGGCGAACAGGGTGTTGACTGGTGGGTCAGAAAAAGTGAATATTATCGCTTTGTTACTCTGCTTTATCAGGAACATACTGATAATTGGACGGAATATCTGAAAAATCTGGTCTTGTCCGTGGAAACTCCCTGTACATGGTTCGCTTCTGAGAATAAAAAAATTCCTGAAAATATTGAAAATTCTGCAAGACGGGAATTGAAATATTTATCCAGAATGGCCGGAATCTCATCACAGCTGATGAAACAGCATTATTTCATCATGGGTTACGGCGAATTTACAGGGCATGAGGGGCTCCAGCCCGACTGGAAGGCCCAAGAAATTGATCTCGAATCGCTTTATTTCGATCGGCTTGAAAATATTCAGAAATATGGCTTCGGAATCTGGGCAAAGTACAGGATGTTCCAGATGAAATTAATTTCCGATTCTGAAAACGGCTATTTTCTGAAACCGGTATCTTCTCCGGACAGCATCAGCCTGAAAGAACTGATCGGCTATGATCTCCAGAGAAAACAGGTGATCGAAAATACAGAAGCTCTCCTGAACGGCCTGAAAGCATCGAATATTTTATTATACGGCTCGGCCGGAACAGGCAAATCTGCGACTGTCAAGGCCGTAGCAAACGCTTATGCTGATCAGGGTCTGAGACTGATCGAATTATCTAAAAATGAATTGCACTTGCTTCCGGAACTGCTCGAAGAATTAAATTCTAATCCGCTGAAATTTATTTTATTTATTGATGATCTGAGTTTTCAGGAAAATGATGATAATTTCAGTGCTCTGAAAGCCGTTCTGGAGGGAACAGTTTCAGCAAGGGCATATAATACAGTGATCTATGCGACAAGCAATCGCCGGCATATCGTCCGTGAAACGTTCTCGCAGAGAGCCGGAGATGAAATTCACAGAAATGATACGGTTCAGGAAACAATCTCGCTTTCTGAAAGATTCGGCATTCAGCTCCTGTTCGATAGGCCCAGTAAACAGCTGTATTCAGATATTATATGCAGGCTTGCAGAAAATGCCGGTCTGAAACTCAGTCAGGAAGAGCTCGTCCTCAGGGCTGAGCAGTTCGCAATGAGAAAAAGCGGTCGTTCTGCAAGAGCCGCCAGACAGCTGATAGATCAGCTGTGTTGTGAGGAATATCAGAATAATAATTAAATATAATATTAATATTAATAAATATTATAAGGAGTGATTTGATTGCTGACACTTGATAAAATTTATCATGCCAGTTATGTACTGGAAGATGTAATCCGTCAGACGGATATTATTCATGCACCGAAGCTCTGCCCCGATGCTAATGTTTATCTGAAAACTGAAAATTTACAGATTACAGGTTCTTTCAAAGTCCGTGGTGCGTATTATAAAATTTCACAGCTGAGCGAAGAAGAAAAGGCAAGAGGTGTTATCGCCTGTTCCGCCGGAAATCATGCTCAGGGGGTCGCACTTGCCGCAACAAAAAACGGCATCAGATCGCTGATCTGTCTGCCGGATGGTGCTCCAATCTCCAAAGTAGAGGCAACTAAGGGCTATGGTGCAGAAGTCTGCCTCGTTCAGGGAGTCTATGATGATGCCTATCAGAGAGCACTGGAACTCAGAGACGAAAAAGGCTATACGTTTATTCATCCGTTTGATGATGAAGATGTCATCGCCGGACAGGGAACAATCGGCCTCGAAATCAGCAAACAGCTCAGAGATGTTGATATTGTTGTCGTTCCGATCGGCGGCGGCGGTCTGATCTCAGGAGTAGCTTTTGCTCTGAAAAGTCTGAATCCGAAAATCCGTGTCTATGGCGTACAGGCAAGCGGTGCGCCCTCTATGGTCGCATCACTCCAGCAGGATGAAATTGTATGTCTGGATAAAGTCGGGACGATTGCAGACGGCATCAAAGTCAAAGAACCAGGGGAACATACTTTTGAACTTGTCAGAAAATATGTCGATGGTGTTGTGACTGTCACGGATGATGAAGTATCTTCGGCGATTCTCGCTCTGATCGAACAGCATAAGCTGATCGCTGAGGGGGCTGGTGCTGTTCCGGCGGCCGCTGTGATGTTCAATAAAATTCCGGATATGAAAGGCAGGAATGTAGTTTGTCTGGTATCCGGAGGAAATATTGATGTAACGATCTTATCCAGAGTGATCAAGAGAGGTCTGCTCAAATCCGGCCGGAGCGATACGCTGACGATTCAGCTCGAAGACAAACCCGGACAGCTGAAAGGTGTTTCAGCGATTCTTGCTGATCTGGGCGGCAATGTTGTTTCGATTCATCACGAGAGAGCAAGCGAAGACAGTGATATTACTGACTGTGTACTCAGAATTGTGCTCGAAACCAGAAATTATGATCATATCCGGCAGATTCGTCAGGCTCTGTCTGATGCCGGATTCAAGATCGTAAATAAATAAAATTATTATTATTATAATTAAGGAGTTGTTTATCATGGCAGAAAAAATTTATACTGAAACTGCACCGGCGGCAATCGGCCCTTATTCTCAGGCTGTCAAGGCTGGTAATACAATCTATACTTCCGGACAGATTGCAATTGTTCCCGCAACAGGCAATATCGAAGCAACTGATATTCAGGGTCAGACCGAACAGGTTATGAAAAATCTCAGCGAAGTCCTGAAAGCCGCCGGAACTGATTTCTCCAGAGTCGTCAAGACAACATGCTTTTTAGCTGATATTGCCGATTTTGCTGAATTTAATAAAATCTACGGAAATTATATCACAGAAAAACCCGCTCGGAGCTGTGTTGCTGTGAAAGATCTGCCCAAGGGTGCTCTTGTAGAAGTCGAAGTCATTGCGGTAACAGACTGATTTCTGCAAATAATCCCAGTACAGGCGGATAAAAAGTAAAATAGAAAAAGCAGCCTGTCAGCAGGAGTATGAATATCACACCCGACAGACTGCTTTTTTTCTGTCTGTCCGCATGAATGCGAAGATACCGGACAAGAATACTCACAGAAATATAAAATAAAAGCATATCTGCAATAAAATATTCTGTTCCCAGAATACCGGTGATTAAATAATGCATCGTAATCAGAAAGCCCATTGATAAAGCGAGGCCTTCGGCATAAGTCGTCAGTATGCCTTTCTGAAGATTCCCTGTGCAGAAATATCGGATCAAAGCCGTCAGCACTGCTGGAAAATAAATAATTTTCAGATTCTCCCAGACGCTGTTTCTGACCGGAATCAGAATATAACATGCCGGAATTTTCATCAGAGCCGGAGAAAATAAAAATAACAGCGTTCCGCCGACTGCCGTCATGCAGAATAAGAATACATCCCACCAGATCGTTTTTTTCAGCATGTGCTTTCTCTGAGCAGCCCGTTCTAAAATATCCTGTTCCGGTTTGCAGAAATCTTTATGATATAATAAAATCCGCATATTGATACCCCTCGCTTTTGTTTTTTTATTATTTCAGAATATGCACGGATTTTCGAAGAAATGCAGCTTGTCCGGAAAATTTTTTCATAACTGGAAAAATTTTTTCAAAAAAGCTCTTTACAGATTTGCTTTTTTAGTGTAAAATAAGATTAGTATATTATTTGTGAGGTGCTGAATGATGGAACTCAAGTATAAAAGAATTATTCTCAAACTCAGCGGCGAAGCCCTCGCCGGTGAAAAACATTTCGGTCTGGATTATGATATTATCCGGAATATCTGCGAAAGTATCAAGAAATGTGTCGATGTCGGTGCTCAGGTGGGTATCGTAGTCGGCGGCGGAAATTTCATCCGTGGCCGTATGAGCGGCAGTCTCGACAGAGTCCGTGCCGATCATATGGGAATGCTTGCTACGGCGATCAATGCGCTTGCTCTCTCAGATATGCTCGAATCTATGGGCGTGGAAACCCGTGTGCAGACTGCCATCAGTATGCAGCAGGTCGCTGAACCTTATATCAGAAACAGAGCACTCCGCCATCTCGAAAAAGGCAGAGTTGTCATCTTTGGCTGTGGTACAGGAAATCCCATGTTCTCGACCGACAGTGCCGCCGCTCTCAGAGGTGCTGAAATTGATGCCGAAATTCTCATGAAAGCGACTTTGGTAGACGGTGTTTATGACAAAGACCCGAATAAATTCGATGATGCAAAGCGTTATGATACTCTGACATTCAGTCAGGTGCTGAATGATAATCTTGCCGTGATGGATATGGCCGCCGCTGCTATGTGCAATGAAAACAAGCTCCCCATGCTCGTTTTTGATCTCAGCAGACCTGATAATATTTTAGATGCTGTACTCGGTGAACAGGTCGGTACAGTCATCACGGCTGAATAATTATATTTTATCTCAGAAAGGAAGAATTTTTATCATGAAAGAAACTCTTAAACATGCAGAAGAAAAAATGCAGAAAAGCCTCGACAGCTTACAGTCAAATTTCGGTTCAATCCGTGCCGGCAGAGCCAATCCGAAAGTGCTGGATAAAATTAGTGCTGATTTCTGGGGCACACCTACTCCGATTCCGCAGATGGCCTCTGTTACTGTATCTGAAGGCCGTACTCTCGTAATTCAACCCTATGACAAGAATAGTCTGAAAGCAATTGAAAAGGCTGTTCAGGCTTCTGATCTGGGAATCAATCCGGTCAATGACGGCAATGTCATCCGTCTGACTTTCCCTCAGCCTACGGAAGAACGCAGAAAAGAACTCTGTAAAAGTGTCAAGAAATACGGCGAAGAAGCAAAAGTCGCTGTCCGCAACGTCCGCCGTGATATGGTCGATAAATTCAAGGCTATGAAAAAATCCGGTGAACTTACTGAGGATGATCAGAAAGATGCAGAAAAGAAAGCTCAGAAATTAACAGATAAATACTGTGATGAAGTCGATAAGGCCGTTTCTGCAAAAGAAAAAGAAATCATGAGCATCTGAGTCAGGAGCAGTATCTATGGCTTTTACGAAAAAAAAGACTGATATACAGGAACTCCCTGAAAATCTTCCTGTACATGTCGGCTTTATCATGGACGGTAACGGCAGATGGGCGAAAAAACGCGGTCTGCCCAGAAG
>Ga0326511_10000514_pt1 | contig 34140 bp, 42 predicted proteins | sample 0_2496_0518_D_FD_203701 | JGI IMG/M metagenome (GOLD analysis project Ga0326511, IMG submission 203701) | Bovine rumen microbial communities from UC Davis, California, United States - 0_2496_0518 | ecosystem: Host-associated > Mammals > Digestive system > Stomach > Rumen | place: USA...
TCAACTCCGCCATCTCCGCCGGGTCGGCAAAAATCACCGAAATCAACCAGGCCGCCGCCGCCGCCCGCGCATCCATCCCCCAGGATTACACCGCCCTGAGCGATTCCGTAGGTGATTTAAAGAGCGCCTTCACCCTTCAGCAGGAGAACATCCCAGACACCGTTCAGACGATCGCGTTTGACAGCGCTGGGAACATTCAGAGCATCACGCACATGCGCGGAAATGTGGCGGTCAGGACGGATGCGTTCACGTTCGCGGACACGGCGATCACGGAGGTCAGGACGCTGAACACTGGCGAGAAGCTGACCATTGTGACGAACACGGATACCTTGCAGACAACTGTAACCTACGCGGCGGCGTAAGAAAGGAGTTATCATTATGGGAGTTTCAATTTGGGAAGGAAAGAAAGCGGAAGAATTGAACCACGTCGGCCATCTGCTGGTGGAGGGTTTCGCGCGGCAGAATCTTCTGCTGTCCAAGATGGTGCAGGACGCGTCCGCTACGCCTCACGCCACACTGCGGGAAATCCATGAGGTTGTCCGCGCCGGCGAGGCGGCGAACGTGTTTTCCATCGGCGATCAGATCATGGTGAAGTGGAACGACGGTACGACCGAGCATGTCCTGCCGTGGGACATCGTACATTTCGGCGATGTTGAACTTCAGGACGGAGAAATTGTGCCGGGTATGTATATCCAGAGCCATTACGCCATGCAGGGTGTACAGTTTGACGCGAGTGAAGCGATCTATGTCGCAGAAGCGGCGCTCCCGGCGGGAACGTACAATTTCACGATTGGTACGAACTGGGGGACGCACTGCGTTGCGGGCAAAACCTACCAGTTCACGACCACAGCGGAAATCCCGGCTGGCGGTCAGGTGATGGTGAGCAGGAACAATGAGTTTTATACATGGGGCGCTCCGGACTATGCGCCGACCTCGTGGAAAGTGCACACCTACGCGTCTAACGCCGCCACTACGCCGCTGGAACAGAATCTGGAGGTGACGGAAGGAAGCGGCGGCACGTCTCTGGGATCGCTGGTCATCACGGCAAAATACGCCGCTTCCGGCATCAATAACCTTCAGCGGGCCGCGTATGGCTATAACCGCTGGGCGCAGAGCGCAAACCGTCAGTATTACAACAGCGACGCGGCCGTCGGCGCGTGGTGGACACCGCAGAACCCCTTTGACCGCGCTCCGCAACAGCTTGCCACAGTGCGCGGCTTCAAGGCTGGGTTTGAAGAGGAGTTCCTGAACATCATCAAGCCCGTTAAGACGGTCACAGCGCTGAACACCGTCAGCGATACGGACATCGGCGCAACGGAAACGACATTCGATACGTTCTTCCTGCCGTCTCTGGAACAGGAATATATCGTTCCTCAGTTGAGCGGTCAGGAGGGCGTATATTGGGAGTACTGGAAACAGCGGCTCGGGTTGACCATCCCTCAGGGCTGGTATGACGCTAATAAAAACGCCGCGCATATCCGTTACGCATACGACGCGAAAACAAGCGCCCAGTCCTGCCGGTTGCGTTCAGCCGCTCGCGGCCTCGCCTACCGCGTGTGGGGTGTCTCCACGTCCGGCTACGCCAGCAGCATCAATGCGACGGCCGCGATGCGCGGGTGCCCCGCTTGCGTCATCTGCTAATCAAACATCAGTCCCCGCCACGCGGGGACTGAAAGAAGGGATACTATGTCTGTACCAGTCAACCAGCGCAGTCACGGAAAACTGGAAGCGTGTGTGAAGGCCCACGCGCTCTGCTGCTACACACTCAGGATCACGTCGAACAAGAAGGTGTTCACGCCGGATTTTCAGGCGGCATTGACGGACAAAATCGACGAAACTGTCCTGAACATGTACACGCTGTGCTGGAAGGCCAACAATATATTGGTGAATAGCGCCGACGACATGAACCGCAGGCTGGAACTACAGGAACAGGCCGCGGTTGCGTGCAACATCCTGCTGAGCCTGATGGATATTGCCAAGAGCATTTTCCATCTGTCCTCTAAGCGGGTGCAGTACTGGGGAGGACTGGCCGTTGAGGCGCGGAATCTGATTCGCGCATGGCGGGAGTCCGACCGGAAAAGGTACTCGGCGAAATTCTAAGGGGTGTAGGCTGTAACGCCCAGAACTGCCGGTTGCGTTCAGCCAATCGCGGCAACGCCAACAACGTGTGGAATGTCAACACGTCCGGCAACGCCACCAACACCAATGCGACGAACGCGATGCGCGGGTGCCCCGATTGCATCAACCTGTCTGTTTATCACCGCCTCCGTAAGAGGCGAGAACGGACGGCACTGACGCAAGGAGCCGAATCCCCTGCCCGAAAGGGCGAACAATCATTTCGTGATGTTCACGACTCAGAAAGGAGCAGGATGAGCTATCGACACGGAATTTTCCAAACTGGAATCGGTCATCGGCTTTGAGCCACTGTATGTTTCCATGCTGAAATGCAAAAATGGCGTGATGTGGAAGGACAGCGTCGCGTCGTTTTATCTGAACGGGATCGAACGCACACTGAAACTTCACGACGAACTGACCCATGGAACATATAAGGCAAGACCGACAGTGAAATTTACGATAACGTCACCTAAACCGCGGGAAATCGCCAGTATCACATTCCGTGACCGCGTCTATCAGCGTAGCCTGAATGACAACGTGGTTTATCCGGAGATGAGCAAGCATTTCATCCTCGATAATTACGCATGCCAGAAGGGAAAAGGGACGGACGCGGCGCGGAACAGGCTGAAAGAGTTCCTGCGGAAACACTACAGAAAACACGGCTGTATGGGCTATGTCGCGCAGTTCGACATACACGGTTATTATCCAACCATGAATCATGCGGCCACGGAACAGTTGTTCTCGGACGGTCTTCCACCTGAGATCGCCGATATGGTGCTCAGAATCCTCCGGGATCAATACGAAGGAGACGCCGGGTACAATCCCGGCAGTCAGTTGATTCAAATAGCGGGCATATCATTGCTGGACAGGTTTGACCATTTTGTCAAAGAACAGTTGCACGCGAAGCTGTACATCCGCTACATGGATGATTTTCTCATCATCAGTGACGACCTCGAATATCTCAGGGACTGCCAGCGCCGGATGGTGGAATACCTAAAGGGACTGCGCTTTGAGATGAACCCGAAAAAGACGAGCATTTATCCGCTGTCGGAAGGGATCGAGTTCCTCGGCTTCGATTACCGCCTGACGGATACGGGCAAGGTGCTGATGACCGCGAGATCGTCGAACGTGAAGCGGGAACGGCGAAAACTGCGGCGGCTGGTGGCAAAATCGTTACGAGGTGAAATCCCACGGGAAAAGGTGGATGAATCCTACGCGGCGTGGCGTAACCACGCCAGCAAGGGCAACTCGTACAAACTGCTTCAGAGAATGGATGCCTACTACAACGCACTATGGGGGGTGCCAGAATGAGTGTATATGTCAAAAACCGTCTGAATCTGAACGACAAGGCGACGCTTGAAAACGCCTTTGCCGGTTCACAGCAGAACGCGCTCAGCATCGAGGATGTCATGAACGCAATCGTAGAGCTCGGCGATCTGTTCGCCGAACAGGATGACGCGCTGGTCGAACTGGCCAGCCTGATCGAGGAAGGAGTGTAACACCATGGCGAAAATCTATTATAACCGCATCAAAGCCGGTATCATGACCATCGACGAAGTCCCCGCTCGCTGGCGCGAGGCTGTTCAGAAAATGCTGGACGAGGATGACGAATGAAAACCACGGTGCAACTGGAAACCAAGGACGTGCGGGCGATCATCGCCCGCTTCCTTGGCATCTCTCTGGAAGATGTGATCCCGAACCGCTATAACTTCTCCGTTGCCGGAATGAGCGCGGAAGAGATCGAAAAGAAAATAGTGTGTAATGATACACAAGATTAAAATAACACTTTAAACCACCAACCGCCCCAAAGAAAACCCCCGGAGGGTTACTCCTCCGGGGGTTCATTGGGCCGCCAGGTGATCAGGTCGCCCGGCTGGCATTGACACAGTTCGCAGATAACGTCGATGGTCCGGGTCGTGATCGGCCTTCCGGCGCGAATCTGGATACAAGACCGATATTAAAAACGCATACCGGAAATACGCCTGACGGAGGAAAAAGAGATGTCCGATATTTCCTACTGTACCGCCGATTGCGAAAACCTCGACTGCCCGAGAAACAAGGCCCGAATTCCCCCGGACGATATGGGCTATCACTCCTGGATCGCCCGGGAGGACGTTCCCGACTGCCCGAAAGATAGGGGGAAAGATAGATGATCAACGCTCTCGACTTCGTCCGAAAGGTCCGTATCCCTCTGCTGGAGGGCTGGGGCTACATCTACGGCCAGTGGGGGGCGGTCTGGACCAAAGAGAAACAGGCCGCCGCCACCCGGGAGATGACCGTTAAGTATGGTTCAAAGTGGATCGGAAAAATGGTGACCGACTGCTCCGGCCTGGTCCGCTGGGCCCTGGCCCAACTGGGGGAGGAGGGCCACCACCACGCCACCTATCTGTATTCCATCGACTGCTCCCCGAAAGGAAAGATGCTCAACGGAGCCCGGACGGACGGCCAACCCCTCCGCCCGGGCTCCCTGGTTTTCCTCCAGGGGGCCGAACCGAAAATACATCACGTCGGCGTCTACGTCGGGAACGGAGAGGTCATCGAAGCCAAAGGCACACAGTCCGGCGTCGTCCTCTCCGATCTTTCCCGATGGGACCACTGGGGGGAATTGAAAATGGTAGATTACACCAACCAAACCGAGCCGCCGGTCTACCCGGAGGAGCCGGTCCGCGCCGTCCTGGACAAAAACCCCAACAACTACGTGAACGTCCGGGTGAAACCGAGTGAGGCCGCCACCAAGTTGTTCAGGATTGAAAAGGGGGCCGTCGTGGACGTCCTGGCCCAGGACGGAGACTGGCTCCAGATCCGCTACGGCTCCAGGATCGGCTGGGCCTTCGGCAAATACTTCACCGTCCAGAACCCGCCCCCAGCCGATCCGCCGGAGGCCCCCTCCGATCAGCTGGAGGAACCCGCCGATCAGCTGGAGGAACCGTCTGATCAGACGGAAGAGCCCGCCGGCGTCTTGACCCTGGACGTCGAGGAAGAGCTCTACGCCACCTGGCAGGACCTGAAAAAGTTGACCTTCCGCGTCCAACGTCTGGTCGAGTACATGTTCCCGGAGGTTGACCCGTGAGGCTCCCGCCCTGTAAGGGCTGCCGCTTCCGCTCCGTCCGCCCCAACTGCCACGACACATGCGAGCCCTACCGGGAATATAACGCCGAACGGGAGGCCATGCGGAACCACCGGAAAAACGAATCCGTTTTCTGGGAATACCTGAAAGCCCGGAAACACGCTAACCGAAGAAAATGAACGAAAAAAGAGGTAAAACACATGACCTGGTATCAGATTCTCACCGTGATCGGCATCCCCTCAGTGATAACGGCCCTCCTCAACTGGCTGGAGAGGAGGGCCGTCCGCAAGGAAAAAGCCAAAGAGAAGGCCGCCGATAAGACGGACGCCCTGGCCCTGGGCGTCCAGGCCCTTCTCCGCGCCCAGATGATCGCCGACTATAACAAGTATGAGGAAAAGGGCTACGCCCCCGTCTACGCCAGGGATAACTTCGAGAATTGCTGGGTCCAATACGAAGCCCTGGGAGAAAATGGCGTCATGCGCGGAATTCACGACAAGTTTATGGCATTACCGACAAGGGAGAAATAGGGATTAGGGAATAGGCATTAGGCATTAGGCATTTTACCTTCTACCTCCTACCTCCTCCCTCCTACCTAAAAAAATATTGGAGGTATAACATGAGCACGATCGATCTGACCCCCGTTTTTCAGGCCATCATTGCCCTTTTGGCCGCCCTGGTCACCTACCGTCTGATCCCCTGGATCCAGTCCAAAACCAACAAGAACCAGCAGGAGGCCCTGATCACCGCCGCCAGGATCGCCGTCCTGGCCGCGGAACAGGTCTTCGGCTCCGGCCGCGGGAAAGAAAAATTCAACTATGCCCTGGCCGCCCTGAAAGCCGCCGGCTTTAACATCGACGGTTCGATTGCCATCGCCGCCATCGAAAAAGCCGTCCGCGATCTGAACCTTTTCAAAGATATTCCAGACGAACCGGACGGTCAGGAAGAGCCGGTCGAAGTGGTCGACCCGTTAGACACGGACGGCGTGAAGTTGGACGGAATCTTATACAGTGACGATAAGCCGATCATCAAAGTAACGACGTCCCCGGCCGTCGTGGGCTCCGATAACGCCACCACCGCCAGCTCCCCGACCGTCACCGCCGAAAACACCGCCACCAACCCCGCCCACGCCGACGCCGCCGCACAGACCATCACCCACGCCCCGGAAGCCCACCCTCCCGAACCATCCGAAAACGAATAATCCCAAGCCCCGCTCCGGCGGGGCTTTTTTTATTGATTAAAAACAAAAAAAGCGCCCCATCTGAGGCGCTTTTTTTACTGCCGCCGGTCATCTCCCGATGACCACCCCAACCATCCCACGGACAAAAACGTAGAATGTTTCGGACATGTCGGCTGATGGCAGGCCATACCCCACCAAATCCGAACCTTTCAGCTCCGGGATCTGGTCCAACATCTCACGCGGGGAAGTCTCCGGCGGGGTGGCGGTGAGGTTGTAAAAGATAACGATTTTATCGTCGTAGAGGTAAATGGAGTTCACGAAGCTGTCTATGAGCCGCTGGCAGTAGGCGAGGTCGGACAGGTCGCCGCCGTGGAAGGAGCGGATCCAGCCGGCGACGTGGGCTTCGTCAAGGGTGATTTTTTCGGCCAGGCGGAGGCGGGCGAGGTCGGCCTCCGCGTCGGCTTTCTGGAGCTCCAGTTGTTCGATCTTTTCGCCGATCCGCTGATGGGCGGCCTTCGGGAGGCGGAGGAGATCGTCGACCAGGGCGTTTAGATCGGCGTCCAGCTTGCGGACGCGGCGCTCCAGGTCGGCCGTGGCGGACATGCCGAATTCCTTTTTGTATTCGATGGCGACGCCGCGGGCGATGGCGGCGGTCCGCTCCGGGGCCAGGATATAGCGGACCGTCTGCTGGACGACGAAGCGCTCCAGGAGGTCCTTTTTTTCGTTTTTCTTTTTGCAGGTGTGGAGCTTTTTCCGGTTGGCGCAGGCGTAATACTGATACACCGCGCCCAGGTGCCCGTGGCCGGATTCCCCGACCATCGGGGCCCCGCAATGGCCGCAGAATAATTTCCCCTGGAGGAGATAGGGGACGTTTGCCCGGACGGCGGCGGGGGCCCGGCGGTTACGCTCCCGCCGGTTCCGGGCCCGCTGATAGGTCTCTTCGTCGATCAGCGGGGCCGCGCACCCGGGGACCTCCTGGCCTTTGTATTGGAGACGGCCCGCGTAAGTCGGATTTTTGATCATGAGGTCGAAGCTCGAGACGCGGAAGATCGCCCCGTTCCGGGTCCGGTAGCCCCGGCCGTTGAGGTCGGCCGCGATGGCCGTCAGGGGCTCCCCGGCGGCGTAGCGGGTGAAGATCTCCCGGGCGATCTCCGCTTCCCCTTCCCGCGGGACCAGGCGGTGGTTTTCCGCCCGGTAGCCGTAGGGGACATGGCCGCCGCAGAACCAGCCTTTCGACACGCTCTCCCGCTGGCCCCGGCGGACGTTCTCCGCCAGGTTGGCGGAGTAGTATTCCGCCATGGATTCCAAAAGGCCCTCCAGGATGATTCCCTCCGGGGAATCGGTGATATTTTCCATCACCGAGACGACGCGGACCCCGTGTTTTTTGAGCTTTGCCTTATAGATGGCCGAATCGTACCGATTCCGGGCGAACCGGTCCAGCTTCCACACGATGACCAGAGAGAAGGCGCCCTTCTCCGCGTCCCGGATCATCCGCTGGAATTCCGGCCGGGCGTCTTTCGTGCCCGTGAGGGCCCGGTCGATGTACTCCCCGACCACCTGATAGCCCATCCGGGCCGCGTAGTCGTGCCCGTCGTGGAGCTGCCCTTCGATGCTCTGCTCCGTCTGCCCGTGGGAGGAGTAGCGGGCGTAGATAACGGCCTTCGTCATGGTTTTTTATTCCTCCCAAATATGAAAAAGAGTATTCCGATCAATAACGCGATAATGCCAGATATAACCGTGATGGACATATTGACGAAGATTATTCCGGCGGCGAATATAAACGCCAGTAATAATATAAACATCTTTATTTAAAAGAGAAGGACGGCGTGGGGGAACCGGGAGTGAAAACCGCGGGCGAATCTTCGATGATAATCCATTCACCCTCCCGGACGGTGAAGGTATAGGAAATCTGGCTTCCGTCATAATATTCTTTATAATTTCTGTAATGTGGATTATAAACCCTTCCCCAACCGTAGCGGCCCGTTTCATAATTGATTTCAATATCCTCATGATTCGGGGTCAGCGTATCGCCCCAGTTGACGAGGGCGGAAATCCCGTTATGACAATAGACCGTCCACGTCCCAGCCGGTATCTGTACGCCAACCTGATAAACGCCCTGCGGAACGGTTACTTCCTGCCAGACGTCCCGTTTCATCATTTCCAACATACACCGATCCCGGAGGGCGTCGAGTTCTTCAAAGGTAAGCCCGGACAGGTCGATTTCCTCCGCCCACGCGGCGGACATGATCAGGATCCCAGCCAGGATCAGACAGAATAGCTTTTTCATGATGAAACCTCCTATTTGATAATTCTCAGGAAATTTGTGTTTCTTCCTTTTTCGCCGGGTTGTCCAGGAGGATTTTCAGAGCGATCCCACGGTAAGCGGGGTCGGCGTCTTCAAATGCGTTCAGGAGGTCGGCTTCATCCTTTGTGACAGTGCGGTACATAACAACGGAATCATACATGAAATCTTGAAATAGATAATTTGCGTCGATATGAAGGACTTTCAGAAGCTCGAACAAGATCGGCTCTTTCGGGCTGGAGGTATCCCGTTCATAATTGGTCACGGCGTTCTTTGTCACGCCGATTAAATCAGCGAGTTCCTTTTGGGTCAGACCGTTTGCCAGTCTGGCCTTTTTTATTTGCGATCCAATCGACATATATTTCACCCCCTTAAATAGCGTATCACACTCCTATTAAGAATAGTTTAAAAAAAGGTAAAGAAATTTATAATAAACCGTTGACAAGGTAAAGAATCTTGTGCTATATTATCGCCAGGTCAAGAAACTTTACCCGGAAGGGAGGAAAAACACATGAGCGTGATCGCGTCGAACATCATTCGGTACATGAACGAGAAGGGGCTGAAACAAAAGGCCGTTGCGAAAATGGCCGGGTTTGATGAAGTGAAGTTTTCAAACATGTTAAACGGGCGGACCGTGATCAGGGCGGAACATATTCCCCCGATCTGCGACGCCTTGGGTGTAGAACCAAACGACATTATGAAAGAGGAGGCTCAACATGGAAAACACTGAAAAGAAACTGACCGTCACCCTGGAGGGAGCGACCGAGGACCCGAAGGTCTTCGATGAGCTGGAGGGGGTGATCCTGCTGCTCAGGACGCCGGTAGGCGTCGCCCGGATCGTCTGTGGGAATCTGTCCATCACGGATTTTACCATGATGATTAAGTCCCTCTATTCTGGGGACGATGTACCTACACAGGAATTGAAGCTGGCCCGGAGTTTGGCCGAATTGGCCCCGGATATTCCGAAGGAAGACCAGGTGGAGATCGACGAAACCGAGATGGACAAGGTAAACAATCCTTTTAAGGATCTGATAGAGACCATCCGGGAGAAGATGAAAGGGGCGGAAGCGTGAACCAGAATCCGAAAACCACCCGGTGCCGGGCTTGCGGGGCGCGGATCATGTTCCTGAAGACGGCTTCGGGAAAGACCATGCCGGTGGATGAAGAAGGGACGTTTTTCCTGGAAACGGAAAACGGGCCGGAAATGTTCGTGCTGGGGGACGGCGTGACCATGCGCGGCCAGCGCGTCTCCCCGGAACAGATGATGGACGCCGACCGCTTCGGCTACGTGAGCCACTTTGCCACGTGCCCGGCGGCGGACCAGTTCCGAAAGCCCAGGAAAAAGGACCGGAAGAAAGTGGAGGCGGAAGCGTGAGCGGCTATGTCCAAATCGGCGTGACCGCCCTCCGGGCCCCGGGGACGGGGGAATTCCTCCCGGCCGTCCCCCTCTACATCCGGGCGGAGGACGCCGAAGGGCCCTATGTGCCGAAGGATGACGGGGGGCTCATGAAAGAGTTATCTGAGAAAATGAAACAGTATCATGAGGCGGCCATGGCCGCGGAACAGGGATTAGGGATTAGGGATTAGGCATTAGGCATTAGACAATATACCTTCTCCCTCCTACCTCCTACCTACTACCTGAGAAAACGACCGAAGGGAGTGATAAAGTGGGGTTCGCGAAATCAGGCGATAACAGTATCTATAAACGCCGCGCGTGGAAACGCCGGCTGGAGGAACAGACGGACCGGCCCGTCTGCGGCCATGTCTGGAAATGGGACCCGGAAGACCGGCTGATGCGCTGCTACAAATGCGGCCTGGCCCGGCTGGCCACGGATGTGGACCGGGTGACGCCGCGGGTTGAAAACGGGCGCACTGATTTTTAGGAGTAGGGATTAGGGATTAGGGAATAGGGATTAGGGCTGGGAGGGCCCGGAAAACAGGCCGGTGGCCTGTTTTCACCGACCAGCGGGCCGGTAGGCCCTGGGATTATACCTCCTACCTCCTACCTCCTCCCTCCTACCTATAATGAACGAGGAGTGAATGAGCATGGATTACACCGCTTTGATCAAAGATACGGACCGCCTGATTCAGCGCGTGATGCTCCACCAGGTGATCGGGGAGTGGCTGCTGATGATCGCCGTGGTCGCCATGGTGGTTTTTCTGGTGATCCTGGCGCTGGAGGACCATTGGGACCGGAAACGGATCCGTAAGGCCCGGAAGGCCCGGATGGCCCAGCCGTCCGCCCCGCTGGGCGAACACTACGAACCCACCGCCCAGGAGACTTGGGTGGATGAAAACGGCGTGACCTTCACAAGATATGGCACACCAGCGGAGCGGAGAAGATGAAAACATACCGTGAATTCCTGGAATCTAAAATGGTCATTGCGCCGGAGAGCGGGTTTGACGTCGATCCGTCCCAGGTGAACCCGGCCCTGAAACCCCACCAGCGGGACGCGGTGGTCTGGGCGGTGAAGGGAGGAAAGCGGGCCCTGTTTGAGAGCTTCGGCCTGGGGAAGACCGTCCAGGAGCTTGAATTCTGCCGCCTGGTGACGGAGAAAGAGGGCGGGAAGGCCCTGATCGTCCTGCCACTGGGCGTGAAACAGGAGTTTGCCCGGGACGCTGTAAACGTTCTCCACTGGGAGAAACCGCCCCGCTACGTGCGGACCATGGCGGAAGCGGAGGCGGCGAAAGAATCCATCCTGATGACCAACTATGAGCGGGTCCGGGACGGGGACATACGGCCCGGCTATTTTGTGGCCGCCTCCCTGGACGAAGCCTCCGTCCTCCGGTCCTTCGGAAGTAAGACCTATCAGACGTTCCTGCCCAAGTTCCGGGACGTGCCCTATAAGCTGGTATCCACGGCGACGCCGTCCCCCAACCGCTACAAGGAGCTGATCCATTACGCCGGTTATCTGGACGTGATGGACACCGGCCAGGCGCTCACGCGGTTTTTTCAGCGAGACAGTACCAAGGCCAACAACCTGACCCTCTATCCCCATAAACAGGAGGAATTCTGGCTCTGGGTGAGCTCCTGGGCCCTGTGTATTCAATACCCGTCCGACCTGGGCTATGACGATACCGGCTACCGCCTCCCGCCGCTGGACGTGCGCTACCACCGCCTGACCGTGGACAATGAGAGCGCCGGGTGCGATAAAAACGGCCAGATGAAGCTGATCCGGGACGCGGCCCTTTCCCTCCAGGATGCGGCGCGGGAAAAGCGGGAGAGCATCGACGCCCGCGTCGCCAAAGCGAAAGAGATCGTCGATTCCGACCCGGAGGCCCACTTCATCCTCTGGCACGACCTGGAGGCGGAGCGGCACGCGATCAAGAAGGCCATGCCGGAGGCGGTGGAGGTCTACGGCTCCCAGGACATCGACAAGCGGGAGCGAAACATCATCGGCTTTTCCGATGGAGAAATCCGTCTCCTGGCGACCAAGAAGGAAATTTCCGGCTCCGGCTGTAATTTCCAGCGATTCTGCCACCGGGCGATCTTTATCGGGATTGACTACGAATTTAATGATTTCATCCAGGCGATTCACCGGATTTACCGTTTTCTCCAGGAAGAAAAGGTGATCATCGACATCATCTACATGGAATCCGAAGAAGAAATTCTCCGGGTCCTTCGGGAGAAGTGGGAAAACCATAACCGGATGCAGCAGAAGATGGCCGATCTGCTGAGGCGGAACGGCCTGAATAACCGGACGATCATTGAGAAAATGGAGAGGAGCATCGGCGTGGAGAGGCTGGAGGCCGCCGGAAGCCATTTCAAGGTGGTGCTGAATGATACCATCGAAGAGACGGCGAACATGAAGGAAAACTCCGTGGACCTGATCATTACGTCCATCCCGTTTTCCAATCATTATGAGTACACGCCCAGCTATAACGACCTGGGCCACAATGAGAACACCGAGAAGTTTTTTGAACAGATGGACTACCTGGCCCCAAGCCTCCTGAAGGTGCTGAAGCCGGGAAGGATCTTCTGCTGCCATGTGAAGGACCGGGTCCTGTTTGGGAACGCGACCGGCACCGGTATGCCGACCATTGAACCCTTCCACGCCCTGACCATTGCCCACTACATGAAACACGGCTTCCAGTATATCGGAATGATAACGGTCGTGACCGACGTGGTCCGGGAGAATAATCAGACATACCGCCTGGGATGGACGGAACAGTGTAAAGACGGTTCCAAGATGGGCGTAGGCTGCCCGGAGTACGTGCTGCTGTTCCGAAAGCTGCCCTCTTCCACCCTGGACGCCTACGCGGACACGCCGGTCACGAAAACCAAGGAAGAATACACCCGCGCCCAATGGCAGCTCGACGCCCACGCCTACTGGCGGAGCTCCGGCGACCGCCTGGTGACGAAGAAGGAACTGGAGAACTGCGACGTCTCCACGCTCCAGCGCCTCTACCGGACATATAGCCGGGGAACCGTCTACGACTACGACGAACACGTCGCCCTGGCGAAAAAATACGACGCGGAGGGCCATCTGCCGGCCACGTTCATGGTGCTGGCCCCGGGAAGCTGGACGGATGAAGTCTGGGACGACATCAACCGGATGCGGACGCTGAATACGTCCCAGGCCCTCCAGGGGAAACAGATGCACGTCTGCCCGCTCCAGCTCGACATCGTGGAAAGGCTGATCAACCGCTATTCCAACAAGGGGGAAATGGTATTCGACCCCTTCGGCGGAATTATGACCGTTCCATACTGCGCGGTGAAGATGGGCCGGGACGGATGCGCGAATGAGCTAAACGCCGACTATTTCCGGGACGGTCTTTCCTATCTGCGGGAGGCCGACGCGGAACGGGACGTGCCGACATTGTTTGATCTGCTGGCATGACGGGAGGGGAAAAGATGTACGTGGTTCTGAAAAATAAACAGGTTTGGGGCTGGTATAACACCCAGACCGAGGCCGTCGCGGCCATCGAAGAGGAAATGCCGAAGGAAGACGGGGTCCTGTTTGAAATGCACGAAGAAGGCTCCGAAAGTGAGGAGTTAGGAGGGAGGAGTGAGGAGTTCCATGGATGAGCTTTTCGATCTATTCGACCCGGAAAACGAAGGCCTGGTCCGGGACATCAACGAGACCGTGAACCACGCCATCGACACGGCCCTTCGGACCGGGATCAAGGAAGCGGCGGCGAACGTGAAAATTTCCATTGAGATGTACGTGAACAGCGACGGTTTCGTCGTGCCCGTGTTCAAATATAAAACGAAGGTAAACGTCGGAATGACGATCCCGATGAAGGACGGGAAGCGGGAAAGCGCCCTGGCCCTCTATAAGGAAGACGGGCGGTTCTGGCGGACGACGAAACTGGCCGAACAGACCAGGATCGAGGGGGCGTGACCATGACCCGTTGCGACCTGTGTAAAAAAATAATCTGGGGGAAGGCCTGGCTGGTGAAGCTCTACGATAGAGAAAACCGCCGGACCCTGTGCCCGGAGTGTTGCGAGCTTCTTGACATGTTTAACAGGATTGAGGAAAGGGAGGAGCTGGGGAAAAGGGAAGAGGGAATAGGGAATAGGGAATAGGCGCGGCCTCCGGCCGCGGAGTTACTCTACCTCCTACCTTCTCCCTCCTACCTCCTACCTATAAAAGAGGGGGAGTGACGACATGTTTCTACATGATGCTGGCGCCGTAAACCTGGTCGTCGCCGTGATCCAACAGGCGGTGACGGATTACCGGTACGCGCAGAAAATGGCCCGGACGGATGTAAACCGCCGGCGGGACGCGATCCATAAAAACTGCACCAGGGACCCCAAGGCCGCCATGGACCCCTGGGAACAGCTCAATCAGTTGGAAATGTTTTTCAAGGGCCGCTGGTTTCATACCTTAGTGGACATCGACGGGGAGCGGGTGGTGGAGCTGCTGAACAGCACCCGGGAAGGAAAGCGCGTGACGCGCTTCCACGGGACCCACGACGAACGCCTCCGGGCCATCCCGCGCCAGAAGGGGAAGCCCGGCCGGCCCATCGACTGGGAGAAGATCGCCCAGTGGCCGGACGTCAAGGCCCGGCTGGAGGCCGGAAACTATTCCCGCCAACAGGTCGCCCAGGCCATGGGGCTGAAAGATTCATCGTCCGTTCTGAAACTGATGAACTTCGGAACGGCGAAAACGAAAAGGCGGTTTTTGGCAGCATTGGACAAGTTGGAAAATGCGTAATTTTCGGGAAAAGCGCCGCTTTTCCCATGTGCCGTCCCACACAATTAAATAATTGAATATTGATGATTTATCCAAAACCCCTATTAAAAATCTAAAACAAGAGAGGAGGATCCCCTTTCGGCAAACGTTAGGCCACATGGAAAAAGATGTGCCAAATCGGGACGGCACATGAGAGAAGCGGAGGACTTTTTACCTATTACCTGAAAGCTGGGAAACCAGCTTTCCCGGGCTTGTAATGGATATTTATTTAATGCTCATGGGAAGAGGGAGGGCGCCCCGTGGCGGGGGGGAGAGGGGCTGGCCCCTCTCCTCCCCTGGAACGTATAGCACAAGTAGGAGTGAGGAGTGAGGAATGAGGAGTAGATACCTCCTTCCTCCTACCTCCTCCCTACTACCTGGAAAACCCTGGAGGGTACGATGGACAAACTGCTTGAATCTATCCTGGAGGAACGGCCAGAGGATCTTCCGGTCCGTCCGTCCTCTGATCCTGTTCTCTATCAGAAGACGCGGACGGTCCGGTCCGGGTCTCTGGTGGAGGTGGAGTGCTATCCGGTGTACCAGGGGAGCTATCGGCGGGAGCTGAACCGGGTCCATCCTACCCCGAAGGCGGTGCGGGCCGTGAATGATCGGAACGCGAGGAAGCGGTTTGAGCGGCTGGCGGAGGAAAACTTCACAGCGGGGAAAGATTACGCCATCACCCTGACCTATGAGAACGCGCCGGAGGACCGGCGGACCTGTGACCGGGACCTTCGGAACTATCTGAACCGGGTGAACCGGCGGCGGGAAAAATTCGGGCTGCCGAAGGCCCGTTGTATGGGCGTGCTGGAGACCGGGAAAAAAGGACGGCTCCACCACCATCTGCTGATCGAGGGCGGGCTGGGCCGCGACGAAATGGAAATGCTGTGGGGGCTGGGCTACGCCAACTGCGACCGGATCCAGGTCGGGCGCGGGGGATTGGGCGCCCTGTCCAAATACATGACGAAGGGGTTTTCTAACGTCCGCGAGACGGGAAGACACCGGTATTTCTACACCCGAAACCTCCGGGAACCGAGAATCACCGAGAGCCGGACCCGGATCGGGAAAAGGACGGCGGAGAGGATCCGCGAGGCCGCGTCCATCGAGGCGGAAGAAATCATCCGTAAAAAGTACCCGGGAATGAAGCTGGAGGGCCTGGAGATCAGGACCAGCGAGTGGCTGCCGGGGGTGTATCTCTACGCCAGGCTGAGGAGGTGAGGACGTGAGGAATTATGTACCGCATTATCAGAAATATGGGCTGTCCACGGCCAGGTATAACGAACTGAGGGCCTTCTGTCTCCAGTACCCGCTGTGGCGGGCGGAGGCCGAAAGCCTGCTGGGCGTGGGAGCACAGAGGTATTCCTCTATGCCTCACGGGTCCGGCGTGGGCGACCCGGTCGCCAGGGCGGCGGAGAGGCGCGAGAGGCTGAACGATAAGATCCACCTGGTGGAGGAGGCGGCGCGGGCCGTGGACGGGGGGAAGTGGTTCGCCGCGCTGATTCAAAATTGCTGTATGGGGCGGGGGCTGGCGGCCATCGATCAGACCATCCTGCCGACATCGAACCGGAACGCCTACTTCGTCGCCCGGCGGTCGTTCTATGTTTACCTGGATGAGAAAAAAATTTGATACTCCGGGGGCAGTAAATGTGTGATATTTTGATACCGTGGACGCGAGGGACAAGAGCCAGCCTCGCGTCCATTTCTGTGGGCGGGCGTGCTCTCACTCCTGGCACGTCCCGGGGGCGGCCGGTATAGAGGCGGGACAGGCCGCCAGGAATTACGGAGGATCCAATGAGCGATATGTACCACCGGGCCAAACACCGCGCCTGGAGGGAAAAGGTCCTGCGCCGGGCCGGGTATCTCTGCGAGGAGTGCGCCAGGTACGGACGCCGGACGCCGGCGACCGTGGCCCACCACATAAAACACGCCGACGAATACCCCGAACTGCGCTACGTCCTGTCCAACGGCCGAGCCCTCTGCGACGCTTGCCACAACAAAGCCCACCCGGAAAAGGGCGGCGACCGGCGCTACTGAGGAGAGGTCCAACCCCTCGAAAATCCTGACCAGTTGCCGACCACTTCGTGGCCACTTAGTGGCCAGTTAGTGGGTACTTAGTTCGCGCCCGCGCCCGCGACGCGCCCGCGCCGCGCCCGCGCCTACGCGCCCACGCCCGCGCGCGAAATAAAAGAAGCCGATCCCCCCCACCCCGAAAATTTTCGGCGTGGGAGGGGATTGACCGGTGGTGGGCCCCTCTTATATCCGCGGGCGAATTTTTGAAATTTGGTGGTTTTATGGATTTTCCAGAGCTTGATTTCCCAGAATTTTCCTTCGGCGACGACGAACCGCAAGAGGAAACCGTCCCCGCCCAGGTTGTAAAATCCCACCACCGCTACGGCCACCGGCACATTTCCCGCAAGCTGACCAGCGAGGCCGCGCTTGCTTCCTCCCTGGACTGGCACTTCCGCGAGGGTGACTGTTATCACTGCTTTTCTTTCGGCGACGTGGATTCCCTGACCTACGTCAAACACGTCCTCCGCCAGCAGCGGATCCTTTACCTGGCAATCTCCACCTGGTGCATGGCCGGGGAGGACGTCGAAGACCTCCGCTCCTGGCATGACCGCGGGATGCTGGGCCGCGTCGATTTCTTCGTCGGCGAAATTTTTCCCGGCTCCTACGGGGAGGTTTACGCCGCCGCCCAGAGTTTGGCCGCCGACTGTGGCGGCCGCGTCGCGGTCTTCCGCAATCACGCGAAGGTTTCCGTCATCGTCGGGGAGCGCTTCGACTGTCTGATCGAATCCTCCGCCAACGTGAACACCAATCCGCGCTCCGAAAACACGGTCCTGACCGTGGACCGCTCCCTGGTCCGCAATTACGTGGACCTGTTCAACGGCGTCATCTCCTTCGACAAAACCGCCGTCACCGCCCCGCCCTATGTCATCCCGGAGGTTAGAAACCCATGAAAGCCACCACCGAAAAAGGCTACCGGGGCAAGATTCAAAGGGCCTGCCGCTCCGTCGGCACCTACAAGGATGAATTCGAGCCCCTGATCCGCCGCCTGGCGGAAATGTACGCCCGCCGCGACCAGCTCCAGCAGCTATACCAGGAACACGGCGCGGACCCCATGGTCAAGCAGAAGGGCACCGGAAACATCATCAAGAACCCCATCCTCGACGAACAGGACCGGCTTTCCCGCCTGATCCTGGAGATGGAGAAGGAGCTGGGCCTGACGCCCGCCGCCCTCCGCCGGGTGAACACCGCCGCCATGGAGGCGAAAAAAGAGGCGGACGATCCTCTGACCGCCGCCATCCTCTCCTTCCGGCAGGGCGCGTGACATGCTGTCCGGCAAATACGCCAAAGAGGTCCTGGACTACGCCCAGGGCGTCGCCGACGGGCGGATCATGGCCAACCGGGACCGGGTCCTGGGCTGTAGGCGTTTTCTCAATTTCCTGACCCGGGAGGACTTCGACGTCCGCACCCGCGACGCCGACTTTGTGATCGACGTCATCGAAAACACCTACCACCACCGCCAGGGCCAGGGGGCGGACGCAAAACCCCTCCGCGGGGAGCCCCTGAAGCTCCAGCCCTGGCAGAAGTTATGCGTCTACGGCATCCTGATCTTTTTCCACGCGGGCACCAATGAGCGCGTCACCAAAGAGGCGCTTATTTTTATTCCCCGCAAGAACGGGAAGACCCTTTTCATCTCCGCCCTGGGCTGGGCCCTGGCCCTGCTGGAGGCCGCCTCCGGGGCCAAGGTGTACGTCGTGGGCGCGGCCCTCCGCCAGGCCATGGAAACGTTCGATTCCTGGGTCTACAACGTCCGCACCCTCTACCCGACGCCCGCCCTGATGAAGAAATCCGGCTGGCATGTGAAGAACAATAGCTTCGACCACGTCGTATTCAACGATTCCGTCGCCGGCGGCTCCGTCTCCCTCCACGCCCTGGCCTCCAATCCTGATAAGCAGGACAGTTTTAACGCCAACATCATCATCGCGGACGAAATGCACGCATACAAGTCCGCCAAACAGTACACGATCCTCCAGGAGGCCACCGCCGCCTACACCAACAAATTAGTCATCGGCATCACCACCGCCGGGGACGATGGCGTCGGCTTCTGCGCCCAGCGGGTGGATTACTGTCGCAAGATCCTCGAAGGCACCGTCCGGGATGATCAGTATTTCATTTTCATGTGCTGCGCGGATAAGGACGAAAACGGAGACGTCGATTACACCGCCGAGGAGACCCTGATCAAAGCGAACCCCTCCTGGGGCGTGACCATCCGCCCGGCCGACATGATGAACGACGCCCTCCAGGCGTCCAACGACCCCCAGCTCCGAAAAGATTTCCTATCGAAGAGGCTGAACATCTTCGTCACGGCGGAAAAAGCGTATTTTGACCCGGACGAATTCCGCCGCTCCAACGACGCCGCGGAGATCGCCCTGGGGATCGACCCCGCCTGGCCGCTCAAAAAGAAGATCGCCTTCGTCGCCCGCCTCCCGGTCAAATGGTACGGCGGGGCCGACCTTTCCAAAATGCACGACCTCACGGCGGCCTGTCTCCACGGCCAGTATCAGGGCATCGACATCGCCCTGCCACATTGCTGGTTCCCGGTCGTCGCCGCCGCGAAAAAGGCCGACGAAGATAACATCCCCCTCTTCGGCTGGTCGGATGACGGCTGGCTCTCCCTCTGCAACGCCCCGACCAACAACCACGCGGAGGTCGTGAACTGGTTTGTAGCCATGAAAAAACAGGGCTTCACCATCGCCCAGGTCGGCCATGACAGGAAATTCTGCCGCGAGTATTTTATCGGCATGAAGGCGGCCGGGTTTATCGTCGTGGACCAGCCCCAGTATTTTTATAAAAAATCCGAGGGCTTCCGCCACATCGAGCAGCAGGTGAAGAATAAAAAATTCTACTACTTCGGCGCGGAGCCCTATCTCTACTGTGTGGCGAACGTCCGCGCCATCGAAAAGACGGACGATATGATCCAATACGAAAAGGTCCAGCCCGAGCACCGCATCGACGTCTTTGACGCCGACGTCTTCGCCACCGTCCGCATGCAGGAATGTCTGGAGCGGTCAGCGAGGGCGAAAGCGTGGCTTTCGTGACAGGTAGGAGGTAGGAGGGAGGAGGTAGGAGGTTTATAGTCATTGACCATTTACCTTAGCGACCGAAGGGAGCGCTACCTCCTACCTTAGCGGCCGAAGGCCGCGCTACCTCCTACCTAACCGCTTTATTCCAAGATAGAAAGGTTGATCAAACATGGCTAAGAAGAAGCTCCGCGCCCGCTATGGCCGGGACGCGCCCCGGCGGGTCCGGGCCGATGAAACGGCCTCCGGCCTGATCAGTTTGAAGGACCCGGAGGCCTGGAAGATCCTCTGCGGGGACGGCTACCGCCCCATTGTCCAATGCCCGGAGGTCCAGATCTGTGTGGGCGTCTACGCCTCCCTGATCGCCTCGATGACGCTCAGGCTCATGAGGAACACCGACAAGGGCGACACCCGGGAGAAAAACCAGCTCTCCCGCCTCCTGGACATCGAGCCCAACCGCTACATGACCCACATGGATTTCTTCCAGGTGCTGGTCCGCGCCCTCATGGAAAACGGAAACCAGGTGACCGTCCCCATCTACCGGGACGGTTTTTTGTCGGAGCTGATCCCCTTAAAGCCGCTGGAGGTCTCCATCGTCGCCGACGGCCTGGACGACTACCGGATCGGTTTCCGGGGCCGGTACTTCCGCCCGGATGAGGTTCTTCACTTCCGCCTGAATCCTGACCCGGACGAACCCTGGCGCGGCCAGGGCTACCAGGTCAGCCTGCGGGACGTCGTGAAATCGCTCCGCCAGGCCAACGCCACCCGCCAGGCCCTCCAGGAGAGCCCCGCCCCGTCCATCATCGTCAAGGTCGATGGGCTGGCGGAGGAATTCCAATCGAAGGCCGGCCGGGACAAACTGGCCGAAATGTACCTGGATTCGGAACAGAAGGGCCAGCCGTGGCTGATCCCGTCGGAGGCCTTCTCCGTCGAACAGGTGAAGCCCCTGAACCTCTCCGACCTGGCCATCAAAGATTCCCTGGAGCTGGACAAGCGGGCCGTCGCCGCGATCTTCGGCATCCCGCCCTTCCTGATCGGCATCGGGGATTTTAAGCTGGAAGAGTACCAGCACTTCGTGACGACCCGCCTCATGGCCGTGGCGAAAACCATCGAACAGACGATGACCCGCGGGATCCTCTGGTCCCCGGATCTCTATCTGTCCTTCAACCCCCGGTCCCTCTATAACTACTCCATGACCGACCTGGTTTCCACCGGAAAAGAACTGATCGACCGCGCCGCCATGCGGCGGAACGAGCTCCGCGACTGGCTGGGCCTCCCGCCCGACCCGGAGATGGACGACATGTTCTTGCTCGAGAACTACCTGCCGACCAACATGCTGGGCCAGCAGAAGAAACTAAACCCCGACACGAAGGGAGGTGAAACAGATGGAACGAACGACAACGAGACAGACCAGGACGAATAAAGCGGACTTCCAGACCCGCGAGGACAACGGAGAACGCCGCATCGAAGGCTATTTTGCCGTCTTCGGCAGTAACTACGACATGTGGCCCGGCGCTTCCGAATCCATCGACCCCCACGCCTTCGACGAGGCCCTGGGGGACGACGTCCGCGTCCTGATCGACCACGACACCCGCCTGGTCCTGGGCCGGACCTCTGCCGGCACCGCGGAGCTGAGGGTGGACGAACACGGCCTCTGGGGCTCCGTCCTGATCAACCCGGACGATACCGACGCTATGAACGCATACGCCCGGAACAAGCGGGGCGATGTGAATCAGGCGTCCTTCGGTTTCGACATCCTGGACGAAGACACCGAATACCGGGAAGACGGCTCCGTTCACTGGACCGTGAAAAAGGTGAAGCTCTACGAGGTTTCCCTCTGTACCTTCCCGGCCTACCGCGAGACCGAGCTCCAGGCCCGGAAAGCGGACTATGCCAATCTACGCAAGCGCCACACCGAGGCCTGGAAGGCCGAACAGTTGGCAAAACTGAAATCCCACGAAAGGACGTGAAACCATGGCACTGAAACAGTTGATCCTTTCCAGAAAGCTCCAGGAACGCCGCGCGGCCCTGGAGACCTTGCGGAAGAAGGGGGAGGACCTGAAAGAGAAAAGGTCCTCCATGAACACCCGCGAGGAGGAGCTGGAGGAAGCGGTGAAGGAAATCACCGAGGAAACCGAAGAGGCCGTCAAGACTGAGGTCGAGGCCGCCGTCGCCGAGTTTGAGGCGGAGGTCGCCCAGGTCGAGGCCGACCAGGCCCAGACCGATCAGGAGATCGCCGCCGTCGAGGCGGAGGTCGCCGATCTCCAGGCCCAGCTCGAAGAACTCAACAAAAAGGTGGAGGGCGAACCCGAGCCCGCCGCCGAAGAACCCGCGGACGAAGAAGAAGCCCGCGCAGAAAGGAAGGTAAACAGAATGAACACCCGCACCCTGTTCGGCTCCGCCGAAACCCGCGCCCGGCTCTTTGCCCGCGACGATGTGAAAACGTTCGTCTCCCGCGTCCGGGAGCTGATCCGCGAAAAACGCGCCGTCTCCGGCGCGGACCTCCTGATCCCCGAGGTCATGCTCCCCATGATCAAAGAGGTCGTGGAGCAGAATTCCAAAATGCTCCCCTATACCAACTTCAAGACCATGACCGGCACCGGCAAGCAGAACGTCATGGGCACCGTGCCCGAGGCCGTCTGGACCGACATGCTGGGCAAAATCAACGAAATCGACCTGGGCTTCAACCAGGTGCGCGTGGACGGTTACAAAGCCGCCGCCTTCATTGCCTTGTATAACTCCATCCTGGAGGATAACGATCAGAACCTCATGGGCGAGGTCGTGATCGCCCTGGGCGTCGCCATCGCCCTGGCCCTGGACAAGGCCATCATTTACGGCGTCGGCAATGGGAAAATGCCACTGGGCATCGTGACCCGTCTGTGCCAGACCGCCGCCCCCGCCGACTATCCCACCGCCGCCCGCCCCTGGGCCAACGTGAAGTCGACCAACGTCAAGTCCATCACCGCCGCGAACTCCACCGGCATCAAGCTCTTCCAGTCCATCATCGAAGTATTCGGCGCGGCGAAACACAAGTACGGCAACGGGAAGAAGTTCTGGGCCATGAACGAAGCGACGCACATGAAGTTGCTCTCCGAGGCCCTCAACTTTAACGCCAACGGCGCCATCGTCGCCGGGATGGAGAACACCATGCCCGTGATCGGCGGCGACATCGTCGAGCTCGACTTCATTCCGAATAACATCATCGTCGCCGGTTACGGCGAACTGTATTTGCTGGTCCAGCGTGCCGGCGTGGCCATCGAAGCCTCTGAGCACGTCCGCTTCCTCGAGGACCAGACCGTCGTCCGCGGCAAGGCCCGCTATGACGGCGTCCCGGTCATCGCGGAAGGCTTCGTCGCCTTCGGCATCAACGCCGCCACCGTCGCCGCCGACGCCGTCACCTTCGCCGAGGACACCGCGAACGCGGAGCCCGCGAGCCCCACGAATCCGGGTTAATGAGGGAATAGGGATTCGCTCAGGTAGGAGGTAGGAGGTAGCGCGGCCTCCGGCCGCTAAGGGATGAGGTGAATAATAGTCATGACTATTAACCTCATCCCTCATACTTCCTACCTCCTACCTAAAAAATCAATTCCCGGGAGGTGATCCTTTGACCGATAACACTATTACTTCCCTGGCCCTTCCCATGCTGAAAACGCGCCTGAACCGCCTGTCGGGGGACACCGCCCTGGACGAAACGGCCCTCCTGCCCCGCTTGCGGGGCGGGGTCCTGGCCCTGAAAAGGAACGGGATCCGCCTGACCGATTCCACCGAGGACGTCTGTCTCCTGGTGGATTACGCGGCCTGGCGCTACCAGAACCGGGATCAGCCGGGCGAAATGCCCCAATGGCTCCGCCTCCTGCGCCGGGAGCGGTTCCTGGCCGATCCCCTGGAGGGAGGGGTAACGGATGAACCTTGATACCGGCATCCTGACCGTCTTCCGGGTCGAAAACGGAAACCGGATGACCGGCGGGAAGCCGGTCCGTACCTATGCGCCGATCTATCGGTCCTGGTACGGGGAGCTCAACTTCGAGACCTCCCCCTCCCGCCCCACCGAGGGCCGGGAGGAGCTGAGGATCGACGCCCGCGTCCGCGTCCACCAGTACCGGAAGATCCGGCAGCACGACATCGTGGTCCTCCGGGCCCTGGACGAAATGGCCGACCGGGAGGAGACCGACACCGTCTACCGCATCACCCGCGCCTACCACGGCACCGACCCAGAATCCGGCTTCCCGATTACGGACCTCTCCCTGGAGGAATACCAGCCATGACATTAAAAGAAATAGCGGAATTCCTCACGGACATCGATCCTGATGTTTCGCATTATGAGAGCATGGAAAAGCGCGACCCCTACACCTTTTGGGAAGAGACCCGCCGTCTCCCGTTCACGGCTGACGGTGCCCACGAGGAAGGCTGGCGCTTTTATGTCCATCGCTACACCCAGGAAGAGGAAGACCCAATCGCCGCCGCCCTGTGGGCCGCCCTGGAACAGTCCGACCGTTTCACGGTAGAGCATGAGGTGGATTATATCCCGGAAAAGGACATGATCCACCATATCTTCGAGTGTGAAGGATTCTGAGAAAATGGCTACTATCGACACTTCCGGCCTGGACGAAATGATCCGCGCCATGGAAAGGCTGGGACAGAATACCGAAGCCGTTGCATCCGTCATGCTGGAGGCCGGGGCCCAGGAAATCAAATCCTGCTGGAAAGAAAGCGCGGAAGAACACGGCCACCGGGACACCGGGGCCATGATTGATTCCATCGCCGTGGCCAAAGGGGCCAGCGGGGCCCGCTTCCGGGACATCTACCCCCAGGGGAAGGATAAAAAAGGCGTCCGCAACGCGGAAAAAGCCTTCATCCTCCACTACGGGCGAAACGGAGCCAGGGAGATCAAGGCCTCCTATTGGGTGGACGACGCCGAAGCCGAGGGAAACATCCGGGTAGAACAAAAACTAAACGGCCTCTGGGGCCAATACTTAGAGACGGGCCAGGTGCCCGCGATTCCCGCCGCGGGCGATTCCGCCGGCGGCATCACCAAAACGACCAAATGAAACGAGGTGTAAAAAATGGCTTTTACCGGGCTGAAATACATCGGCATTGCCAAATTGAAGACCGAGCCCACCCTGTCCGCCGCTCCCGTTTATGAGGACGGGAAGATCGCCGGGAAGGCGATCCAGGCCAACCTGACCGTCACCCGGAACAATGTTGTTCTCCGGGCGGACGATGGGGACGCGGAGTTCGACGACACCCTGGCCGGCATCTCCGCCGAGCTGGGCATGGACCATCTGGACGACGAAGACCGCGTCACCTTCATGGGATTCGCCAAGCAGACCGGCTCCGGCGCCGGCGCTGTGACCGAGTACATGGACAGCGACGAACCCAGCCCCTATGTGGGCGTGGGCTATGTCCGCGTCGGCCAGAAGAACAACGTCCCCCTCTACGAGGCGAACCTGATCGTCAAGGCCAAGCTGTCCGAGACCAACGAGAACGCCCAGACCAAGGGCGAAACGACCACATTCCAGACGCCCACCCTGACCGCCCGCGGCCTCCAGGTTCCCAACTGGATCAAGGGCAGCGGGAACGGCTTCCGCTTGAAGGCCACCTTCACCACCGACGCCGACGCCCTGGCCTGGCTCAAGACCAAGCTGGGCATCACCCCTTAACCGAGCATTTATAAAGACTGAACCCACCCAGGGGCGGACCACCGCCCCTGGGTTATTTGACTATCAGGGATGATAGGGATTAGGCACGCGGCTGGAGGCCGCGGAGTTACTCTACCTCCTACCTTGCCATGAAACCAGAAGGAGTGGAATCATGAAAAACAACACCGTCACCATCGCCGGAGAGACTTTCGCCCTGGCTTTTACCATGGACGCCCTCGACATGATCGAGCGGGCGATTCCTGAATTCAACATGAATTCCGTTTCAGACCACGCCCGCCGCCCCGGCCACATGGTGGACATTCTCTACGCCATGGCCCAGCAGGGAGAGCTGCTGGAGGGCCGCGAGATTTCCCGGGACCGGGCCTGGTTTGGTTCCCATATTCCCGCCGCCCCGCGGAAAATTGCCCAGCTCCAGGTCGCGGTTTTTAACTGCATGACCGAGGCCCTCAAGATGGAGCAGGAGGTCGAAAAGCCCGCCGTCCGCGACCTGGTCCTGGAGGAGATTAAAAAAAACGGGGAGAAGGCCGCCTCACCTACCGAACCCTCCTCCACTATGGACTGACCGCCGGCCTGACCTATACCGAAATGCACCCCCTCCCCCCCGGCCTGATCTGCGACCTCTACCTCCTCCGCGTCCGCTACGATGACGAACAACACGGCATCAAGCGGAAGCCGGAGGAAATGCCGGACTGGACCGAATGAGGTAGGAGGTAGGAGGTAGGAGGTAGGAGGTAAATGGTCGCGACTATTATTCACCTCCTACCTTAGCGGCCGAAGGCCGCGCTACTTCCTACTTCCTACCTGATAAAAACCGGAGGTTTTTAAAGTGCCCACTCATGAGATAAAAACAAGGTTCCGCCTGGAGGGCGAACAGCAGTACCGGAACGCCATGTCCGAAGCGGCGGCTGCTATTAAGGTCCTGAGTTCGGAACAGCGCCTCGCGAAAGCGGAATTCGAGGCCACCGGCGACGCTCAGCAGTACGCTGCCGACCAGGCGCGGATTTTTGAAAAGCAGATCGAGGAGCAGAAAAAGGCCGTCGCCGCCGCCGAATCCGCCGTCCGGGAGCTGACGGAGCGGGGCATCTCCCCGTCCGCGAAAGAATTCCAGGCCTGGCAGACCAAGCTGAACAACGCCCGGACCACCCTGTCCCGGATGGAATCCCAGCTCAAGAAGGCCCAGACCGCCGTCAAGGATCAGAACGGGGAACTGAAAACCGCGAAAACGGTCATGGCCGGGGCGGAGGATAAGGTAAAGGCCCTGACCGCGGAAGAAAAGCTGGCCGAGGCCCAGTTCAAAGAGACCGGCGACCAGGAAGCCTACGCCGCCGACAAGACCCGCATCCTCCGCGAGAAGGTGGACGCCCAGCGGGAAGCCGTCGCCGCCGCCGAGACGGCCATCAAATCCATGACCGACAACGGCGTGGACCCGGCCTCCGAAGAAATGGTCGAGTGGAAAAATAAGCTGGCCGACGCCAAATTGAAGCTGGCCAACATGGAAGACGCCCTCGACGACGCCGAGAAGGAACTGAAAGACCAGACCGGGGAGCTGGGCAAGGCCAAAACGGCCATGACCGAGGCCGAGGGCAAGGTAAAGTCCCTGACCAAGGAAGAGAAGCTGGCGGAAGCCCAGTTCAAGGCCACCGGCGACAAGGAAACCTATGCCGCCGAGAAGACCCGCATCCTCAAGGAAAAGATCGAGGCCCAGAAGGAAGCCGTCAAAGCGGCGGAAAAGGCCATCAAGTCCATGACCGACAACGGGGTGGACCCGGCCTCCGCCGAAATGGTCGAATGGAAGGACAAGCTGGTCGAGGCCAAAACCAAATTGGCCAACATGGAAACCGCCCTCAACTCCGTCGAATCGGAGCTGTCGGAGGAAAAGACCGCCTTTGACAACGCCTCCGGCAGCGCGGACAGCCTGAAAGCCTCCGTCGACAAGGCCGCTGAGAAGGTTGATTTTCAGAACGTCATTTCTTCCATTGACGACCTGACCGGCCATGTCGAATCCGCCGTCCGGGCCGTGGGCCGGGTCGCGAAAGCCCTGTGGAACCTGGGTTCGGAGGCTGGAGGATGGGCCGACGACGTCGCCACCGCCGCCGCCCAGCTCGACATCGACCCGGAGACCTACCAGTCCTGGCAATATGCCTCCCAGTTTATCGACACCAGCGTCACCGACATCACGAAGTCCTGGCAGGACATCCAGAAGAATCTCAAGGAAAATAACACCGAATACCTGGGCCAGTTGTCCAAGCTGGGCGTCGGCTCCCGGCGGGCCAACGGGACCATGAGGACCAGCGAGGAGATCTTCTGGGATATTATCGACGCCCTTCACAACATGAAGGACCCCACCGAACAGGCCCGCGTCGCCACCGAACTTTTTGGCAACGACTGGCGGACCTTAAAGCCCCTCATTGATTCCGGCTCCCAGGCCTATAAGGACCTGGCCAAAGAGGGGAAAGCCCTGGCCGTCGTCTCCAATGAGAACGTGGAAAAGCTGGGCGCGGTGGACGATTCCATGGCCAAGCTCAAGTCCCAGGCCAACAAACTGAAAAACGACGCCCTGGCCGCCCTCTCCCCGTCCTTTATCGACGTATCGGAGGCCGGGGGAAAGGCCGTGACCGCCCTCCAGGAGTTTTTAGAGAGCGCGGAAGGGAAACAGGCCGTCGACAGCCTGAATGAAGCCATTTCCGACCTCCTCAAGGCATTTTTAGGGGAGGACAACGGGCAAGGGACCATCGCCGCCGTCATCGACACGGCGAAAAAGGCCGTCGAGGGCTTTACCAACGCCATGAAATGGATCTCCGAAAACGGGGACTTGATCAAAGGGGCCGTCATGGGCCTGGGCATCGCGTTTGCGGGGCTGAAAATCACCAAGGGAGCCCTGGAGTTTATGACCCTGCTCCAGGCCATCCCCATTGAAAAGTTGAAAGCCCTCTTTTCCCTGGGCGGAGGCTCCGCCGTTCCGTCCGCCGCCTCCTCCGCCGCCTCCTCCGTCACGTCCACCGCCACCTCCGGCACTTCCTTCGGCACCTACGCCGCCGGCGTGACCGGCCTGGCCGTGATCGGCTACGGCTTTGAGAAGGCCGCGGAGGCCCGGCAGGGCGACCAGGCCAAACTGGTGGACACCGCCGAACACCTGGCCGCCGCCACGAACAAAAACAGCGAACTGCTGGAGGCCTTCGAGGAGTATGTAAAGTCCCAGGCCGCCCTGGAAAAAGCCTCCCAGGATTGGACCATGTCCGATGAGGAGATCAGTCAGATCGCCGCCCGGGCGGAGGCCGCCTCCAAAGCCTTCCTTGCCATGGACGACGCCGGGAAGGTCCTGGACGCCTACCGCACCTGGCGGGATGGAAACGCCATGAGCTCCTCCGACTGGGTCCTCCCCGAAGACTGGGAGCAGTTGGGCCTGGACGCCGCGACCGGGCTGAAATCCGGCCTGGAGGACGGACAGAAGGACGTGGAGGAAGCCTCCAAAGCCCTGGGGGACGCCACGGCCGCCGCCGCCATGGCCGCCCTGGACGAACACTCCCCCTCGAAAGTGATGGAAACCATCGGCGGAAACGCCTCCGTCGGCCTGGCCAACGGCATCTATGCCCGGGCGGACGAAGCGATCAAGGCCGCCCAATGGCTGGCCGACCAGGTCGCCGCCACCTTCCAGGCCGCCCTGGATATTCACTCCCCGTCCGGCGTCTTTGAGGACTTCGGCGAATTCACCGCCCTGGGCTATGCCGGCGGCCTGGAAAAGTCCCTGTCCGCCGTCGAGCGGGCCGTGGGCCACATGACCGCCGCCGCCACCCGCCGCCCGGTCCGCGCCATCGGCGGCCTCTCCATGGCCGCCTGGGACGGATCCGCGCCGGGCTCCCCCCGCTACGGCTCCGCCGCCACGTCCGAAATGCTCCACCTGACCATCGACCTGGACGGCGACAACGTCGCCGACGTCATGGCCCCCCTGATTAACGGAAAGATCGGGGCCATGGTCCAGGCGACGAGAAGGAACTAAGCTCAGGTAGGAGGTAGCGCTCGCTTCCGCTCGCTAAGGTAGGAGGTAGCGCGGCCGCCGGCCGCTAAGGTGAATGGTCATGACTATTAACCTCCTACCTCCTACCTCCTCCCTCCTACCTAAAAAAACAGGAGGTTTTTAAAGTGCCACGCCATATTGAGATTTTCGTGGACAGCGTTCCGCTGTCCTCCGTCGGCCCCTATATTGTTTCCCAGGTCTACGAAGACGCTCCTCCCATGGAGATCATGGAGGGGGAGAGGCCGGGGAGAGATGGGACATTGCTCCTGGACGTAAAGCGCCAGTCTCTAAAGGTCGCCGTGGAGGTCCTGATCCGGGACCTCTTTGACCTGGCCTCCCGTTCCCGCAACCAGGAGAACCTGGCGGCCTGGGCCCACGGGCTGCTGACCGGCCAGACGGGCGGGCGGGAGCTGCGGCTCTCCTCCCACCCGGAGCGGATCCTGCGCGTCGTCTGTACGGCGGACCCGGCCCTGGGCCCCGTGCGGGACGCCACCGCCGCCGCCCGGGTGGAGTTCACCGCCGCCCCGGTCCCCTTCTGGGAAAGCGCCCTTCCGTCCCGATGGTTTACTTCCGGCGCGTCGGAAGATTCTTCCCTGATCCTCCCCGGCACCGCCCCGGTCCCGGTCCTTCTGGACGTGACCCCGACGTCCGGGACCCTGACCAGCTTCACCGTCTCCCTGGGCGGAAACGAGATCGCCCTGACCGACCTCTCCGTCCCCCAGGGAACCCCCCTCATCTTCTCCCGCGATCCCTACGATAACCTGATGATCTCCGCCGCCGGCGCGTCCCAGCTCTCGAAGCGGAGCGCCGAATCCGCGGACGATCTCATCGCCAACCCCGGCCAGACGGCGTTCACCTACACCGCGAACACCGAGGTGGACGTGAATATCCGAGCCTATGGGCGATGGAGGTAAAGAGGGATTAGGGCTGGGAGGGCCCGGAAAACAGGCCGGTGGCCTGTTTTCACCGACCAGCGGGCCGGCAGGCCCTGGAATTAGGGATTAGGGATTAGGCACGCGGCCCGAGGCCGCGGAGTTACTCTAACTCTCCACTCTCCACTCTTCACTCTTCACTCTGGTAGAAACCTCCTACCTAAACCGATTGGAGGCCGATTATGCCGCTCCGACTACCCGGCTTACTGAATAGCTCTTTATCTGAGGCCGCCCGTTTGTCCCCGACGGCCGGAAGCCTGACCTTGAAGATGTACGGCTCCTCTGAGGCCACCTTAACTCTGCCCGAGCAGGAGGCGGAAGAAAAGGGGGTCCAGATCCGCGACTGGATCTCCATCTATACCGAAGAGGGCCTGGCCGGCGTCTTCCGCGTGACGAACGTCTCCCAGCCGCTCAAAAAACAGGTCGACCTGACCCTCCTCCACGGCATCGACATCCTGTCCGATTCCGTCTGGGGGGAACAGACGGACTTTGAGGGGACGAAGCAGGAGTTCCTGACCCGGCTCCTGGCCCAGCAGACCCAACTGATCAATGGGGTCCGGCCCTGGGTCCTGGGCACGTGCGAGGACACGGCCACCGTCAAGCGGTCCATCAACTACGACCGCCTGAACACCCTGCTGGAGGGCCTGATCGAAGAGGGATCGGACTTTTATTTTACCTATGACCAGTCCGTTTTCCCCTGGCGGCTCAACTACGTCCGCATTGATAACCAGGTGATGAGTGAATTCCGCTTAACCCGGAACATCCGCTCCGCCACCATCACCTATAACGACGCGGACCTCTGCACCCGGCTGTTTTTGACCGTTTCCTCCGAGACCGAGGAAACGGTCCCCACCAAGAAGCTGAACCCCGCCTGGGTCTCAGACACCGCCACCCCCTCCGTCCCACGGATCATCACGGAAAACGTGACCGTCTCCTCCGTCGATTCCCGCATCAAGATGTATGAGAACACCGCCGCCCAGGCGCGGTGGGGGATCGTCGTCAAAACGGCGGACATCGACACCCAGGACGACATCGTGAACGGGCACTTTGAATCCGCCGACGCCTGGGCGGCCTCTTTCCTGGCCCGCCGCTCCGCCCCCTCCGTCCAGATCCAGGTGGACGGGGACGACCTTTCCGACCTGACCGGCGAACCCTGGGACCGGGCCCGCCTGGCCCGCCTCTGCCAGGTCGCCCTCCCGGCCTACGGCGAAACATTCCGGGAGCGGGTCCTGTCCATCACCTGGCCGGAGCTTTTCAAGCGGCCCACCCACATCACCCTTTCCCTGGCGAACACCCTCCCGAGGTTTACGGAGAGCCTGGCCGCCGCCCAGACGGAGGCCGCCTCCGCCTCCCGCTCCTCCCGCGCCACCGCCCGCGCCCAGACCAAAGAGGAAAAAGAAATCACCACCTGGTCCCAGCACGTCCAGTGGCAGGGCGCCGCCCTGGACGGCTCCGGCATCATGACCCTATACGAATCCGGCATCGATCTGGACGCCACCGGCGGGGCCCGCATCTACTCTCTCGAAAACGGCCTCCAGGGCCTCTACGGGGAACTCCTGGTCCAGTCCCAGCTCATCGCCGGAAAGGTCGGCTCTGACGCCCTGAACGGCTACCTACAGATTACCGCCCTGTCCACCGAGATGGGGAACGTGCTTCAGACGGACGATGGGACCATCGGCGCGAAGATCGCCACGTCCATTAACGCCCAGGACGGGACCGGAACGGTCGCCATTGACGCCGACAAGGTGAACATCACCGGCCTGGTGACCATGACCCAGTTGGAAGCCGTCGAGGGCAAGATCGACACCGTCCGGTCGGATACCATCACGGCGAACACGTACCTGAGCGCCGCCACCGGTAAGTTCAACACCCTATGGGTGGAATCGCCCGGAGCGAACGGCTCGACCAACACCGCCCAGGTAAATAACGCCGTAAACGGTATCTATGAATACACACCGGCCGAAGAAGGGAAGATCGGGTTCCAGTTCACGACCCTGGCGAACCCGAACAGGCAATCTATAAATTTTAACATCGCCGACACGGCCTATTATAAAAGCCATGTCGGCATTGACGCGGCTAACCTGACCCTGACCGAGATCGGGGCCACCCCCTACAACGCCTCCGACGCGGCGGTCGTCACCGGCATCGAAGCGGGAACGGCGGATAAATATTTCCTGATTGCCGCCACCCCGAAGGACGGCGACACGGTCTATAAAAAATTCGTCCTGCCGGCAGCCTCCGCCCCGGCCGTGACCACCGACCCGAAGATCTCCAAGAAGTCCTGGGCCTCCGGCCAGATTCAGTTGGACGCCTCCTCTGATCCAAATGACCCCGCCTCCGTGACCATCGCCCTGACCGGCGGGACCACCGGCTCCCTGATCTATGGGAATTCTTCTGAGCCGACTACGCCAACCGGAATTAAATTTGACATTCTGGAAGACCTGGGAAGCACGACGGCGGACACCGGGGCCGACGTCGTCGCCTCCGTTGTCCGCGGGGCCGCCGCCGTCCACCTGGGAACCAACAACAACGCCCCGGCCATCGTCGTGAACACACCCGGCTTCGTGACCGTCGGCGGCCAGCGCATCCAGGTCGGCGTCACGCCCCTTCCGGTCACCCCCGGCACCGCGACCCCGAACACCCCGACCTGGAATTCTTCCACCCATAAATATGCCATCACGGCGGACGGGTCCGTGTCCATCGGTTCTGATTCCCTGGCCCTGACGCGGGGAAGCCTCTCCGGGGACTTCTCCCCGACCCATGCGTTCACCTACGGATTTAATGAGTGTTTCAATTCCGTCGAGCTGACCGCCGCGAAAACCACGATCAACCCAGGCGAAACCGTGGACGTGATTCCGAAGATGAAGGGCACCTGGGACGCCTCCGCGGCCCAAGCCTTCTCCGGGAAGAAGCTGACCATCACTGCCGCCCAGGCCGCCACCGTCACCCCGAAGGTCAGCAAGAAGACCTGGTCGTCCTCCGGCTCCCTGACCTTTGAGGGGACCACCGCCTCCTCTGATCCCACCAGCGCGGGCGTGACCCTGGGCTGGGTGACCGTCCCCAACACGTCCAACGGAAACGCGGCCCTGTCCGTCGTGGATAAGGCTTCCCCGTATTCCTCCGCCCAGCCTCACACGGTTCTGGAGAAAAACCTGACCCTGACCTGTGAGAATGACGCGGCCTACCTGAAAGACGGCGGGACCACCCTGGCCAAAGTCCCGAACAATAAGACCGCCGACCCTGTCACCGTGAACGTCAGCAAGGGAAGCTGGTCCTCCGGGGCGATCCAGTTTTCCACCGACCCCGCCAGCGGGACGGGAAAAAACGTCTCCTTGGGAATGACCATTCCGGCGAATACGTCGAACGGCAACGCGCAGATTACCATTGTAGACAAAGCGTCGCCTGGTTCATCGTCTCAGCCGCTTTCCACCGGCCTGACAAAAACCCTGACCCTGACCTGCGAGGATGACGCGGCCTACCTAAAAGACGGGAACACCACCGTCGCCAAGGTGCCGAACAACAAGACCACCCCGACCGTCTCCGCCTCCATTGATATGATCGAGCTGCGGACCGTCGGCGGCGTCCAGTACCGCTACGACAAAACGGAGA
>Ga0326511_10000515_pt1 | contig 34124 bp, 44 predicted proteins | sample 0_2496_0518_D_FD_203701 | JGI IMG/M metagenome (GOLD analysis project Ga0326511, IMG submission 203701) | Bovine rumen microbial communities from UC Davis, California, United States - 0_2496_0518 | ecosystem: Host-associated > Mammals > Digestive system > Stomach > Rumen | place: USA...
GAGACGCCGCCTGTTGTAGTAGGGAGACGACCGTTTTGAGAAAAAATGTGTTAGCGCAATACGTTGATTTAGTGCAGGAAGCCGAGGAAGTGAAGCGCAGGATTGAGGATGCGGAAAAGACAATGATGCGGCTGCAAGAAGAAGGAGAAGTCACTGATACCGTCAAAGGCGGAGAAGGTGGTATCCAGCACTTTACGATTACGGGATTCCCTAGTCGTGATTACAGTCGCATGAGGACGCTGCTGCTGACACGACAAGCAACGCTTATTTCGCTGAAATCGGAGATCGAGCAGTCGATCAATGACGTTCTTGAGTTTATCAACGGCATCGAGGACTCACATGACCGGAGGATCGTCACGTTGCGGGTGATCGATGGTATGTCCTGGAAGCAAGTGGCCCGTCAAATGGGCGGTCCGAACACGGAAGAAGGCGTCCGTCAAGCCTATTTACGCATTTTAAAGCGAAAAATCTGAAAGTTGTCACAAATGTCACAAAACATTGATGTATGTTTATGCTGAAAAAAGTATCCGGCAGGGCCAAAAGCCTTGCCATTTTTTGTAGCCGGAGAACGTTGCAATGGCAGATAACACGAACACGAACAACACGAACGAAAACGAGAACAAAACTGAATACAACGGTCTAAGCACCGCGCAGTCCCCGATTTTTACCGGCCGCAAAACGATTTATTGGGAACCGGTAGAGCTCACGGACAAGGCTGTTCTTGCAATCGTGGGACAGACCATGCTTGCGCATGAGATCAATCGTGACGAAATGCTTTACCTGAAAAAGTACGAGAAAGGCGACCAGCCGATCTTCTACCGCGTGAAGCAGATTAGGCCGGAAATCTCGATCCACGCTTGCGCCAATTACGCAAAAATGATTACAGATTTTTCGGTAGGATACGAGTTCGGTTCCCCTGTCATGTTCGTGCAGCGTGCAAAGGACGACTTTCGCAAGGCAGATCCAAACCAGGACGACAAGAGAGTTGCCAGCTTAAACGAAATGCTTTGGGAGCAGGGCAAGTTTGGCAAAGACATTGACATGGCCCATGACTTCAAAACGATGGGGCTGGGTTACATGATGGTCTATCCAAAGCTGGAACAGTCAGACGACATTGCGCCGTTTGATCTTCTTGTCCTCAATCCGCTGAACACCTACTGTGTGTATTCCAACGACGCCTACAAGCGCAAAATGATTGGAGTCACGTATTCATACAACGTCAACACGCAGACGAGACGGATTACGGCATACACGAAGGACTTTGTTTACGAGATCCTTGAAAACGAGATCCTAAGCAAGACTCCGAACATGATTGGAATGGTCCCGATTGTCGAGTTCCGGAACGACGCGAACAAGATGGCGTGCTTTGAGGCGGTTATCCCGCTGATGGATGCTTTGAACATTGCTAATTCTGACCGTGTAAACGATCTTGCGCAGTACGTTCAGGCTATCTTGTGGCTGCACAACTGCACCATTGACGAGACGCAGAAGCAGGAGCTCAGGGAAGGTGGATTTATCCAGACGACCACGACTGCGGACGGTAAGGAAGCAAAGGTCACATACGTCACGGCTTCGCTGAACCAGGCTGAAACGCAGGCGCTTACCGACGACCTGTATTCGAGGATGCTTGAAATCGCAGGTGTGCCAGGACGCGAGAGCAGCAAAGGTGGCAATACCGGCGCAGCGATCCTTCTGTCAAATGGTTGGCAGCTTGCCGAAACGAAGGCAAAGACGATGGAGCCCATATTTACGGCATCTGAAATGGAGCTCCTTGAGATCATCATTGCTATTCTCAAAAAGGCGAACAACATTCCGGAGGAACTGAAAGGGCTGAAAAAGTCCGACGTTCTTGTGAAATTTAGCAGGAACAAGACTTATGACCTTGTATCGAGGACAACGGCGCTTGCGAACCTTATCAACATCGGAGTCGCGCCAGGTCACGCTTTCCCTGTTGTCGATGTATTTGACGACAACCAGCAGGTAGTCATTGATTCGCTGGAAATGATTAACAAGATCCTTGAATCAAAGATGCAGAAGCCCGCAGCAAACAATGTGGCTGCCGGCAACGGTGTCACGGTTGATGGAGTCAAAGGTGCGAACGACTACAACGCAGAACAGAACAGAGAGAATGATCCTGCAGAATGAGCCACACAACCTTAAAGTTTGACGAACTGAATAGCTTGTCCAGGGACTACTACGAAGAATACTTCGATGAAATGGGTGTCTCTGCGGAAGCGAAAAAAGATCGAGTGCTCATTGCAATGGCGCTGGAAGATGGCTTTCTTGATGTTCTTGCTTGGATACAAGTGAAAAAGGACCACGGGGAGCCGTTCTTCTACGATTCCATTTCACTGTTTGAGAAAGCATTTTTGCTTGCTGCGCTTACCCGTGTTCCGGACGATCAAGACATACGTGCGACTGCCAATGATTTTGCGGAGGCGGTTGCACTTTCCACTTACAACCACCAGGACGACGACTATTACTTGTCCGGCGAACGTGCAATCAATATGGCGGCTACGGAGTCCAATGCGATCAATTGTTTTGGCGAGCTTGGAGACGCAATCAAAGCCGGCATGACGGTGAAGAAGTGGAACACGATCATTGATGGCAGGGAACGAGAGTGGCATGAGGAAGTAAACGGCACTACGCAGCTTATTTCAGAGCCGTTTGTCGTAGGCGGCGAGCTTTTGATGTACCCGCTAGACACATCATTAGGCGCAGGAGCAGATAACATTGCTAATTGTCGATGTTGGTTGACCTTTGGGTAACGCTATGGAACAAGTAATCACCGGAAACAAGATACTGAGTCACCTTGACAGGATTGCAATAGCACGCACACCGATTACGGCAGACGTGTTCTTGAACAATTACTGCAATAACAAGTGTCCGTACTGCACTTATCGCAGGTGGGAGCTTGACGACGGTGCCCGTTTCATGCCCTACGGTGATTTTGTGCGTTACGCAAAGCGCATGAAGAAACTTGGCGTCTTAGGGATCATTCTTACCGGAGGCGGCGAGCCTACAATCTCACGTGATTTTGACAAGATTACGCAATGGCTTGAAGATCATAAGTTTCCATACGGCATTAACACGAACTTCAACCGGTACGTGCTTTGCCGGCCGCGGTACTTAAAGGTGTCGCTTGACGGATGGGACGAGGATAGCTACGAGAAGTCGAGAGGCGTAAGGAATTACGGAGTGGTCCGAGACAACATCATTCGCTATGCTGCCGAAAAGCCGCTGGAAACCAATCTTGGCATACAGCTTTTGGCCAAACATGTTGATGATGTTTACCGCTTTTGGGAGTCAAACAAGGATCTGCCGGTTGATTACATTGTGATTAGGCCGGTTGAGTCCACGAACGGCAAGTATTACAAGCACGCAGCCATTGATGATGTTCCAGGGACACAACCAGGAGAGATCATTGAGGCAATCAAGCAGGTTGCAGAGATTGATGATCGTGTAGTGCTCAACTACAAGTGGAACATGCTGGGAATGAGCTTTTCTAGCTGTATCGGCCAATGGTCACAGCTTGCCGTGAACGAAGTCGGGCAAGTCATGTACTGCTGTCACAAGCCATATCAGATTGTCGGTCACATCATGGACGATGATATTTTGTGGAAAAAGGCCGCAGCACTAAATGACATGCAAATGTGCGACGTTCCATGCCGGCTTACAGGTGTGAACAAAGACTTGCAGACGCTTGAAAACAAAGCAAAAGACTTTGAATTTATTTAACCGGAATCAGAAATGCAACAAGGTTCAAGCCCTTGTCCGGTTTTCTGTCTTAGAGAAAAGACGTTAATAAAACGCAAAGTGCAGAGAAGCACTTAAAACACCGCAAACCTTAGAAGTGGGGCAGAGAAGTCGCACTAAAGAAAATTCGCAAGGAGTCAAATGGACGAGGAAACCAAAGCCGTAACCGTAGAAACAGAAGAACCTGCCGGCGAACAGAAGCAGGGCAACACTCCTGAAGAAATGCAGGCTGAGCTTGCAAAGTACATGACAGAAGTGAAACGTATGAAAACGGCGCTGGATAAGGCTAGCTCTGACGCAGCCAAGTGGAAGAAGGAAGCTCTGGCCCACAAGTCGGACGCAGAACAGCTTTCCATTGAAAAGGCTGAGCGGGATGCAGAGATCCAGGCTGAGCTTGCAGCGCTCCGTAAGGAGTCCGCGGTCAACAAGTTCGCAAAGTCGTTCATCGCAATGGGATACACGGAAGATCAAGCAATGAAAGCTGCTGAAGCGCAGTACGGCGGCGACACTGATGAACTTTTCCGTATCCAGGCGGCGCATCAGGAAGAATACGCCAAGAAGATCCAGGCAGAGATTATGAGATCCATGCCTGCTCCGTCTACGGGAAATGACGACAACGTTCAGATTACCAAAGAACAGTTCAACGATCTGTCGTACTCCGAACAGGTGAAGTTCAAGAGAGAGCATCCGACAGCGTATGATCGATTAGTAAACTAACATCAAACAACCGGCTTATGAATGAGTAAGTCGCTTACCTACAAAAATTACGAGGTGAATTATGGGAACAGTATCTACTACTTCCGGAACCTATCTCGCTGACCTGTTTGATCCGCAGGTTATTGGCGACAGAATCAGAAACAAACTTTTTGACAAATCCGTTTTCGCGCCGCTGGCCACCAGGTACAACACCCTCGTCGGCAGACCAGGATCTACCGTCAGCCTTCCTTATTTCGGCAAGATCGCGCTCGCCCAGGTCGTCAGTGAAGGCACTGATATTCCGATCTACAAAATGACCGAGGACACGAAGGAAGTCCAGATCAAGAAATTCGGCATCGGCATCCAGGTCACAGACGAGTCCATCCTGTCCGGATACGGTGATGTCGTGAGCGAAGGCATTGACCAGATGATCGCTTCCCTCGGTGCTGCGGTTGACAATGACGTTCTCGCTGTTATGGCTGCACAGGCAGCGGCAGAAATGACCACTGATGCAGGCGCGATCTCCGCAGACGCTATTGCAGAAGCACTTACCCTTTTCGGTGAGGACATTGATGGCCCGAAGGTCCTGCTGGTCAATCCGCTTGGCTATCAGACGATCCGCAAAGCAAACGGCTGGATTCCTGGAACAGAAATCGGCGCAGCAATGATCGTTCGCGGCACAGTCGGCATGATCCACGGCTGCCAGGTCGTCGTTTCTAACAAGCTGGCGACTGCAAACTGCTCTTACATCGTCAAGCCTGGATCTCTGGCTCTGTACTACAAGAGAGATATTCTTGTAGAGCGCGACAGAGATATTATCAATAAGTCCAACGTGGTAACTGCGGATGTTCACCTGGCCAGTTACCTCCTGAAGCCCACCGGACTTATCAAGATGCCTGGAGCATCCTCGACCTGATAAGGAGATCGAATGAAGGTTTTTATCGCTGTCCCGTGTATGGACACACTCTCAGCTAAGTTTGCATCGTGTCTCGTCAACCTTGTCAATAACCCGCGGAAATACGACGTTGAAGTGGGGTTCCATGTTGGCAGTCTTGTGTATGACAGCAGGAACAAACTAGCTGAGAGGGCGATCAACTCAAATGCGGACTACGTACTCTGGCTTGATTCTGATATGACGTTCATGCCGGACACGTTACACATGATGCTGTTGACGCTTATCAACAACCAATTGCCGATATTGGCAGGGATTTATTACAGACGCCGGCCGCCATTCACGCCTACCATTTTCAAAGAAGTAACGATCAGTCATTTAGGTGTGAGGTGCGACAATTATCCGGAGGACGAGATACCGGAAAAGGATCTGTTTGAGATCGAGGGCTGTGGTTTCGGCTGCGTACTAATGCGCAAAGACGTTCTATGGAACGTTATGATCCAGCAAAATCAGGACGGGCTCTTGTTTTCGCCAATTATGGGTGTCGGTGAGGATCTGTCATTCTGTTGGAGAGCACGCCAATGTGGTTACAAGATTACATGTGATCCTACAATCGCACTTGGACATGAGATACAAACCACTATCACAAAATCGAATCGAGGTATTTTCCATGGGAATGTTGTTAAGACACAGACCTAACAATGCTGCCCCGTCAGCAGACGACGAGTTTTATAAGAAGGCTGAACAGGCTTACAAGGAACAGCAGGCCAAAGAGCAGGCTGCGGAAGCTGACAGTGCCAAAGCTCCGTCTCCCAGGGGACGCAAACGCAGAACAGAATGATCGAGAGAGGGCATCAATCAAATGAGTCTTAGAGAAGATGTTATTGACAATGTAACGCGCTATCTGAAAGACGCTGACGCTGAAATGATTGGTGTCCTTGCAGACCGAGCCATAGCTGCATACTCTGAATACCGCAATTATCCGGCACGCTGGACTGCGGATCAGATTCTTGCAGATCAAACGAGACATACAAGTTGCATTAGCGATCTTGCGTTATATGAGTGCATCCAGCAGGGAGCCGAATTTCAGTCAATGCACATTGAGTCCGGCTTATACCGTATGTGGAATAACAAGGGCAACATATATACTAACCACGGGATCGTACCTTTTGCGACGTTGTAGACGGTGCATGTCACAGGCGCCCTCCGACTGTGATGTAGGGAGTGCCCGTCAATGGGTGGCAAGGGCAAGGGCACATTTTATTAGTGAGGGAAATTTACATGAGGAACCTTATCAGACAAACACAAGATTTATGGTTTTCTGTCAAACAGTTCAAGACAGTCGGCATTGATGAAGTATCCGTGTATTCCAAACCGGAAAAACATCAGTTCTCTGTATCATCTTCCGGCAGCACACCGGAGACATACGCAGCCGGCATTGTTCCGGACTATGACAGGTACATTACGTCTTTTGACCGCAGCTTTAACCCGATTGAGGGTATGCAAGTGTGGGTAGACGTTGAACCCGAACTAGACGGGAACGGTGATCTTGTGCTTGATGAAGATGGATCCCCTACGGTTTTACCGGATTATACGCTGAGGCGTAAGGTAGACACGAAAATGGGGACCGTCGCACGCTATCTGATTAAGAAGAACGGAAACGAGGTGGGGGAATATGCCTACCAAGATAACGGTTGACGCTTTATCCGAAGAATCTTTAAGCAAGGCTGCGGATCGTGTACGGAAATATCAACGGGCCCTGGCAAACAAGAACAGACAGTTTGTTAAGGAGCTTGCTCACAAAGGAATTGAGGAAGCCGCCACAGCGTTGTCGGCCGACATTTATCCTCTTGATACCGAAGATAAACACGAGGCACCTACTGTCAATAATCCTCATGTGTTTGCAGGTAAAGACGGAGAAATGAGTGCTACTCTTAAACTCAGCGGTCCCAATGCCGTATTTGTAGAGTTCGGAGCCGGCACACATTTCAATGGACCTGCGGGCGCTTCTCCACATCCATTAGGCGAACAGCTAGGCTATACCATTGGTTCGTATGGACAGGGAAAAGGTCAATATGACTCCTGGGAGTATACCAAAAGTGGTACAACATACACTTCACATGGTACGCCGGCACTAATGCCATTGTGGAAAGCAAGTCAAAAAATGCGGCAGGAAGCCATTGGTACTGCCAAGTCAATTTTCTCGATTAAAGGAATTTAAACTATGGCAGAGATAGTACAAAACCCCATTCCTGATATTTACGAGAGGTTCAGAGAACGTATGATTGCTAGTTCGGTGATTCCGGCAGCAAACATCGAGTTCGGATCTTCTGATGTAGGCGCGGTATTGCCTTGGGTGTCATTTAAACCAATGACAAATTACACCTGGCTTCAAGCAAGGGACCTGAGCAATAACGAGTGCGGCCTGCGGGTAAACATCCAGATTGAATGTTTTGCCAAGAAAGAATCCAAAGCTATGCAGCTTGAGGACGCTTGCAAGGCTGTAATGTTCAACATGGGGTTCGATTCCAGCGGCTTCAACCAGCGCTTTAAAAACAATCAAATCCATCGTTACATAAGCCGTTATGAGCTCACCTATACCGGAGAAATTTACGACTTATAATATACAGCAACTATACCGGCAGTCGAACGGTGACTGTCGCTAACCACCACAAAATTTAGGGGGTAGTTATTATGTCTAAAGCAACTACAACTATCGGAACCATTCTTAAATTTGGAACCGCAGCAGGATCTCTTACAGAGCTTGCAAAGATCAAGACTTTCCCGCAGCTTGGCGGCGAGAGGGAGCAGATCGAAAGTACAGATTTGACCGATTCTATGGCCACATACGAGCCTGGCGTCCAGCAGGTGGAAACCATGTCGTTTACATGCAACTTCGTGGTTGCCGATTATCTGACCGTCAAGGCAAAGGCCATGACCGAGGGCTACTTCGAGCTTGACTTTGGAGCCACCGGCGGCAAGGCAACATGGCAGGGCAAGTTCGATGTGTATGTCAATGAAGGCGAAGTGAACTCTCTGGTGGAGTACACAATTGTTTGCTATCCTTCTACGGCTATCACGATCGCTGCAGGCGGATCTTCCACCTGAGAATGATCCACTAAGTACATAATAAGCGGAGGGAATTATGTATTATTTCAAAGTAAACGGTAAAGAGTACAAAGTACGCTTCACGTACAAGACAATCTGTAAGGGTGACGTTCTGGATAAGTTTTCTGCTGCGCTTAAAGTCGAGGACATGGGCGTAAAGGATATGCTTAACCATATCGTCACCGTTACGGCAGAGACACTTCTTGCCGGCCTTCAGAAGTACCACTCCAATGAGTTCGGGTACGACACTGAGGAGCAGAAGCAGAAGTTGATCGATGATATTTTTGATCTGTTTGACGACTATGAGGACGAGTCCACCGAAGAACATCCTCAGTCGGCTGCCACACTGTTCGTTGATCTCAAAGAGGAGTTGGAGAAGAACGGTTTTTTATCAGCCATGAGCCAGACCGCGGAGGAAGTGGAGCAGGCTATCGAGACGGCGGAGACAGTGAAGAAGGAGATGGAGACGGAACCGGTGAGGACGACGTTGATCGATACGACTCCTACCGAGAGCAAGTCTTAAACAACACACTTCCATATTTCCTAATGCTTGGAGTATCCGAGTCCCATTTTTGGGACTCAACACCGGCAGAGCTCAGACCATACCGCAAGATGGACGAAATGAACGAACAGCGCATTGACTATCATAATTGGCTGCTTGGACAGTACGTTATGAGCGCGGTACAGACTGCGGTAAGCGGTGTATTGGCCGGTAGAAAGTCGAGGGCTAAATACATTGAAGCTCCGCTATTCCAAAAGGTTAAGGAAGAAAAGAAACCAGATCCGAAAGCAGATTTCAACAGATTTAGTGCGTGGGCTGTAGTGTACAACGAGAATTTTAAAGCGAAAAGAGGGCAAGGCTAATCACCTTGCCTTTTTGTTTATGAGGATAAGTTTATGGCTGAACGCATTGATGAACTGCAATTACTCATAGGCTCCGATGCTTCAAAGGCCATTGAACAGCTTGGGAGTTTAGCTAAGGCGCTTGATACAGCGGCGAGCTCTGCTAGCCGTATGGCCGGAGCAACCAAAACTATTAGTTCTTTTAGCGTTGGGCTTTCGAGGATTGCAAATACAAATCTTGACAAAGCAATTTCAAACCTTGAAAGGCTGTCAAAACTTGATCTTAGCAACCTCAAAGATAAGAAAGTCAACATAGACATTTCTATCAGCGGCGCGGACAGGATGGACCGTATTCGTTTCGCGTCAGCCAAGGCTGAGAAGGATATAAGCAAAAATCTTTCTTCTATGGCTGGTGAGATTGGAAAGCAGTTTAACATGAGCGCCGAAGGCGTTTCAAACTTAAAAACTGTTCTTTCTGAAATTGCACATGAGGCTGCCGGTAATCACGATCTAAGTGCGGGGATTGATAAATTTAAAGATGCAATCCACAGCGACGCCAAGATTGCGGCTGCCGATCTATTAGGACTGAGGAACCACTACATCCAATTCATTAAGGATGTTTATAACAGCGACATTGATCCGTCAGAAATGTCCGCTGACGAAATGAAAGAGTGGAGCCGTGTTGGTCTTGAAAAAGCACTGAAAAAGAACGGAAGCACTAAAATCTCTGACTTTTTTGATTGGAGCATTGATGGCGGATCGTTTGCGAATATCTATTCAGATATAATTGATTCCTTTAATGCTCCGGACAATCCGCAGGATCAATTTGAATTACTCAGATTGAAGGTCGTTGAAGTTGCGCAAGCACTTAAAACGCTTGGCGATTCTGATGTTGTTAATGAAAAGATTGGCGGAGTCGCAGAAAACGCTACCGCAAAAATCCAGGAACTATTAGAAGTCGCAACATCAAAGCACATGACCGAGACAGCGGACAAGATACCGCTTGATCTCAACATTGACCAAACAAGATTTGAAATTCAGATCCAGAAAGCTATCGACAGAGCTACAGGCAAGACGTATGCAAGCCAGCCTATAAAGCTAAGACTTGACAATCAGCAGTTAAAAGAGAATGTGGAAGCTGCATTTTCGCTGATTGATCTTCCGAAGCTGCCTCAGTTTGCAGAGGGTTTTGCTAGTATTTCGGCTTCAATCTCCACACTAAACCAAACGAACATGAAGGATACGGGACTTAATCAGTTTACCAACTCCATTCGTCGTTTAGTGAGCACAGATACATCAAAGTTTGACATTAAGACGTTTGAAGGCATTGCAGCATCCATTAAGGATATTGCCGGTATCGGTGATGTGGGTAAAGGTCTCAACGGTTTTGTGTCGTCTATTGCCAGGCTTGCAAATGCAGGTGAAAAGACAAGTCAGACCGCAGAAGGCATGAAAAGATTGACTCCGGAGATCAAAACGGCAGTCAAAACATTCATTGAGCTCGGCACGATTGATACTGCTCTTACGTCGTTCATTGCGTCGCTGTCAAGACTTGCTACTGCCGGCAAAAAGACAGATGAAACGGCAAGCGGGCTGTCCAATCTGTCACAGGCAGTAATGGAGTTCATTAACGCTTTGTCGGGAGCTCCGGAGATTAACGAGAACATTGCAAATACGATCCAGGGCTTAGGGAACCTTGCGGCTGCGGGAGCTAGCGCTGGAAAGGCAATGAACAGTGTTATGAACGGCGGAAGCAGCGGTGGTAATGGCTTTGCCAAGACTGCGGTTGATACTTTTATCCGGTCATACATAAACGGTCTTAAAGGACTTCTCAATATTGCACTGAAACTTGGCGGCCAGGGTGCTGCGGCACTAGGAAATTTCTTAGGAAGGCTCAACCTGATCCCCACAAGTGCGAACTCAATTGACAGAACGGCACTTTCGTTCAGTAATCTTTTGAGGGCTGTGCTGCCGTTCTACGGCCTCCGTGGAATGTTCGAGTGGGGCAAGGAGGCGCTTAACGCAGGTTCATCTATCGTTGAGTTGGAGAACGTCATTGACACTTCCTTTGGCAACTTGAAAAAGGGCTACGAGGATATTTCCGGATACATTTACAAGTGGGCCGAAACCACTATTGATGCCTTTGGCGTATCTCAGATTGCTGCAGAACGGTATGCTGGCCGGTTGATGGCTATGTTCAATAGCTCAGGCTTTGACATTACCGAAGGCATGAGAGACAGCGCTGCAAAAATGACCACAGACCTGATCGAGAGAGCAGGCGATATTGCTTCCTTCTACGACATTTCAGTTGATGAAGCAATGACTAAGATGCAAGCGGGCCTCGCTGGGATGACAAGGCCGTTAAGAAGCCTTGGCATTAACATGAGTGTGGCCAATATGCAGGCTTTTGCACTGTCACGCGGCATTACGACTGCATGGAAGGAAATGGACCAGGCAACGCAAATGGCACTGAGGTATGAGTACATGCTTCATGCCACGCAGTATGTACAAGGAGATTTTGCAAGAACATCGGGTAGAGTTATTGCCCCTTGCTATCGTGAGGTAGCATAGAAAATCGAGCAAAATCGGTAAAGGCTAAGTTGACTTTATGCAAACGTTTGTGTAAAATCACCTTATGAGAAAATATTATATCTATAAAGCGACCAACCGGATTAATGGTATGTCGTACATCGGACAGAGTATGCAACCCGAAGAAAGGATTTATCAACATCACACTGACAGGAGAAATAAAAACTCAATATTCCACAGAGCGATTGATAAATACGGTGCTGATGCGTTTACGTGGACCGTGCTTGTGAAAGTAGACGGAAAGGAAAACGCAAACAAGGCAGAAAAGTATTTAATAAAACGTGAAAATACGCTTAAACCGAACGGATATAACATGACCAAAGGCGGTGACGGCGGTTCGATGTGGAATGTTAAACCTGTTGTTCAACTAACACTGAACGGAGAATTTGTAAACAGGTATGAGAGTTCGGCGGATGCAGGCAGAAATGGATATGAACAATCTGATGTAAATGCGTGTTGCAGAGGTGCAATACAAACTTGCAAAGGATACATATTTATGTTTGAATCAGACTATAAAGAACACGGTCCAAAAAGGTGGTTCAAACGTATGCCAAACAATGCCAAACCGATAATTCAGTGTGATTTAGATGGAAATTTCATAAAAAGATTCCCAATGATAGCGGATGCGGAAAAAGAGCTTGGGATAGGACATAACATTATTGTTTCGTGTGCAAAAGGCAGGTACAAAACAGCACACGGTTACATATTTGTGTATGAAGAAAATTTCCCTATCAAAAATCTCAAAAAACACGCACACAAGAAAAAAGGACGAAAGGTTGCAAAAGTAGATAAAGATACCGGAGAGATACTTGCTGTATATGATCGAATGACGGACGCAGCAAGAGAATTTGGTGGTTCTCACAAGGGCATACACAAAGTAGTTGATAACCCAGATAAAACGTATTACGGGTTTAAGTGGATAAGTCAATAAGTTAATACCGAGATAACCGATTTGTTTAAAAGCAAACGGCATTGTAGAGCGTAGGGATTGAACCTATGCTCTTTCTTTTATGGGAGAGCGTAGAATATAACATCCTCAAGAGTGTTCGACAACTCAGATTTGAGTTGATGATGTACGCCGAACTTATGGGAAACCATAAGAAGCATGGGATAAAAAGCCTGTGCGATAACATAATTGTCATTAGCTAACCAACTTAGGTTGCTAACTCTCAACTTCCAGGTGCTTTCAACCACAATCGGCCAGGGACTTGTCTCTGCAATAGCGCCGGTTATCAGTTGGTTGAACCTCCTTATTAGGCGACTGATCCAGGCAGCAGCAGCTTTCCGCACATTCATGTGGACGCTGTTCGGCAAGCCGTTACAGGCTTCAAAGGGTGTCGTTGACGACATGGCAGGATACCTTGACGATGCTTCCGGCGCTGCTGATGGACTTGCGGGCGGAGCAGGTGACGCTTCCGACGGTTTAGGCAAAGCTGGAAAAGCGGCCAAAAACCTGAAAAAGCAGTTACAGGTACTTCCGTTCGATGAATTGAACCAGCTTGCTAAGGATACAGAAGCCGCGGGCAGCGGTGGAAGTGGCGGAGCAGGTGGCGGAGGCGGCGGAGGCGGCCTCGGAGCAATGAACTTGCTTGGGGATCTTGATACCAACTTTGATCTTTCGGGGAGCTCAACGCTTAACGCTATCAATAAGTGGGCTGAAAAGATCAAGCGTGCTTTCCTTGACAGGGATTGGGGATCGTTAGGCAAGAACATTGCCAACTTTATTAACATGGGGTTTGGCGAGCTCTACAAGATCCTTGATTGGAAGAATGTTGGTCCGAAGGTATACGGTTTTGTCCGTCCGTTCCAGCAAACCTTCAACTCCTTAATGGAATACATTGATTGGGATTTGATAGGACGCACGTTTGGCCGAGGGCTGAATACCATTGTATACACTCTGAGGACATGGATTACCGGTTTCAATTGGCGCATGTACGGCACACAGATTGCGACCGGATTGAATAGCATGTTAGACGAGTGGGACGCGGAAGCGTTTGGTAAACTCATTGCCGATAAATTTCAGGCAGCATGGGACTTCTTTGGCGGCTGGGTATCAGAGTTCGACTTTGAACTGTTTGGTGAAAAGCTGAAAGAGTCCGTAATTGCTGGACTGAAAGAGTTTAAGTGGGATCAGGCGGGCATATCACTTGCAGAGTTCTTTAACGGCATCAGCACAAGCATTATAAAGTTCTTTGAAAACGGTGATGTTGCCACAGAGATTAGTACAGCTTTCTCTACTTTCGTAAACAATTTCCTTGGAACGTTTGATTCGGAAAAAGCGAAAGAGGCAATGAAAACTGTAAAAGATTCCATCAAAACAGCACTGTTTGATGCTATTGGTGGAATTGATAAGTCTGAACTGTTAGACGAGTTTGTAAATCTGTTAGGCGGACTTCCTTGGGGAACAATCGGCACACTGGTCGGGATCAAGATAGGTGCCGACCTCGTAAAAGGACTTATCGGAGTCGCGTTTACCAAGTCCATTCTCACAAGTGCTATGACTTCTGCTATTGGCACAGGTGGTACGGCGGCCGCGGGTACGGCGGCTGGTGGTGGTGCGGCTACTGCGGCGGCGGGCGGCGCGCTTACGGTTGGATCAATTGTCGGCACAACGCTTGCTATTGCAGGAATTACAGTCGGAGCAATCGAGCTCGGAAAGTGGCTTAAAAAGAAAGGCATTGGCCAGCTTAATACCGAAGGTAATAAGAAGAAAGCTGCACAGACGATTTCCGAAGGTCAGACTAAGAACAATCAAGGACTTGCATCGCAAGGTCTTAACGCGGCGGGATATAACACGAAGCTAATGACTGCTCCTCAGCCGCAAGCAACGTCAAATACAAGCACGACTACAATGAAAGTCACGCAAGATCCTTCTGTTCCAAAAGCATTGCTTACGATTGAGGCACTCAAGGCTAATCCGGTCATTTCCAAACTGTTAGAGAGTTTCCAATCGAAAGAGTATAAAGCTAATCTGAAAACAGATAAGGGATGGGTGGACAGCAAAGCCGAGAAGCACGTAAACGCTAAGACAACTAATGCGTACAATACGTTGCGTGGGAATTGGCTTAAATGGCTTACTGAAACAATAACAAAGTTCATTAACGCAAAGTACACAAATGCTTATAAAAGCGTCCAGACCGATTACAACAAGTGGGTTGGTGAGACAATTACCAAAATGGTAAACTCACAAAAGACACACGCATACACTGTTGTTCAGTCAGATTATTTGGGATGGATTGACAGTACGGCATGTAAGTTGGCAGAAGCAAAACGAACAAAGTTGTTTGAAAGCACTTTGACGGACTATGACCACTTGCAGAATAAGTCGTTTGAAATCACAGCAAAGATTAAAACCGATGTTGATAGAATCATTGCTCGTTATTCAGGCGGGAGAGATGATGAAACAATTGCTAGAATCTTTGGCGTGAAGAACGCGAGAGGTGGTCTGTTCACTGGTCCGCTTGGATTCCAAGTGTTCGGAGAAGCAGGCGCAGAAGCAGCTATCCCCCTGGAACGCAGATCAACAATGAGGCGTATTGCTAATGCAATCGTAGACAGCGGTGGATTCGACGGTGCAAGTAATGATTCTATGGCAGACGCCATTGCACAGCGTATCCTTCCCGCGATTGCAGGCATGATTGATGGTTCTAACCGCAGGCCGGTACAGGTCAACGCAACTCTTTACACAGAGAATGATGAAGTGCTTGCTCGTGCGGTCACACGTGGCCAGAGAAGCATTGATAAGCGGTACAATCCAGTATCGCAGTTCTCGTACTAAAACAACGGGGGGATTGGTATTACAGCCATTCTCCCCTTTCTATATATTGAGGTATAAACATGGCTGATGTACTTATCAAAGTCGGCACGACACAGGCAAACCTTGTGGACATGCCTAATCCCTCGAAAATGGATTGGGGTTATCAGGACGTAAGCCAGGGCGACTCCGGAAGGGATGATACCGGATATATGTACAAAGGCAAGGTCACTGATAAAGTCAAGCTGCAGCTTACATGGAGCGCCGTTACTCCCGACAAAGCATCCATTATCTTGAAGGCGTTTAAGCCGGAATACTTCTACGTGAGGTACTTTGATCCAGAGCTCAACCAATACCGCGTCATGGAAGCGTATTCAGGTGACAAGAACGCGCCGGTTAAAATGTGGACTGCCAATCAGAAGCTATATGAAACAGTGAGTTTTGATGTGATCGAGAGGTAACGACAATGATTACTGCGTCAGCCGCTTTCATGGAAAAAGTTAATAATGGTGAGACGCCATACGTCAGTATGCAGCTTGTTCGTGCCGATGGTTCTCCGCCTGTACTGATCGAAGATGGTCAGTTTTGGGGCAGCGGTATTTCATTCACCGAAGCTGTATCTAGCGAAGGCGCATTTGAGTTCGGTGGCGCTATCATCGGGGCATTTAATTTCACGCTGAACAACTTTGACCACACTTTTGACAATGTTGACTTCCGCGGAGCAGTAGTTGTGCCGCTTATCTATTATGAGTTCTCTGACGGTACAAAAGAGTATCTTCCGAAGGGTGTTTTCTATATCAACGGGCATCGCACATCGGGCAATGTGATAAGGTGCACAGCACTGGACGGTATGAAGCTGCTGGATCAAACGCAGACTCCTATCACATATCCAATGAGCGTACAGAATATCGTCGCAACGATATGTACCGCAAACGGCCTCAATCTTGACACGGAAGAAATTGTCAATGGCAGCTATGTGATTGAAGAAGCACCGACAAGCCAGGACACACCGTTTACGGACAGACAGATTTTGTCTTATGTGTGCCAAGTGACCGGCAACTACGCCAGGATCAACGAACTTGGAGAAATGGTTGTCGGTTGGTATGACTTTAACAACCCTTACACCGTCAAGAGCACGTTTAACGGCAAGTCGCTTTGGACTAGCCCGATAGAAATAACCGGACTTAGAGTTGGTATCGGATCTGCTACGGGAGCATTTATGGCCATGGCTATTGATGGCAATGGCAATCTTCAGTACATGCGATTTGATACTGAGCAGGACGAGTTTTACATCAACAGCAGCGGAGAACTTATTGCTGTTACTAAGTCGGGCGCTACATACATAATCGAAAACGACGAACTTTACAGGACCGGAGAAGAACTTGCAGGTCCGAGCGAAAACGAAGATATTAACATACTGTTTGGCGCTGACGATTACGTTATCCGCATTGAAGGCAATCCGTTTATAAAACTTTCCAATGCGGCAGAGGTGTGTCAGATGCTTTCAGAGAGAATATTCGGCATACCATTCCGCCCAGGTACAATCCCTATCTTGTCAAATCCATGTTTACAAGCCGGTGACGTACTTCGGATTTTTGATTACAACTCAGGGCAAGAATACACTTTTCCCGTTACCTCGCTGACATATAACAAGTCGATTACAGAAACTATTAACTGCGCAATGGAAGATAAAGAGGACGTGGATCTGCGCTTACCGTCCGATTACTCCGTTAAGGTTTCTGTAGCTCAGGCAATGCAGCAGGCACTTGACGCAGACGCACTTGCACAAGCAGCGCAAGAAGCAGCAGAGCTAAGTGGCTATCAGCTTGTCATTTCCAGCGACAAGGGACTTGCTATCGCTGAGGACGGAGTTGTTCATTTCACGGGCGTTATCTATGACAGGGAAATGAATGAGATAGATCCGGAAGGGACCGAAAAGCTGTACCGATGGTGGGTTATGCAGGATAGTAAACCGGCGACCTATTTATCAGGCGGCAAGACGGTGGCGGTCCAGGTTGATGATGCTTTGTGCAACTATGCTGCAGGTATCTATTTTGAAACCATGGATGCAAGCGAGGGCGTCAATCCGTTTTCGTTATATGGCCGCAATTCCGGAGGAGTTGTGCTTACAAATAGGGCTGGACTTCCGCTTACCGCGAGAGCCGCAGAAAGTGTACCAACATGATTTCACAACAGGCTACAATCTTTCGCACAAACAAGATGGGAAAACCGTATGTGCAAAGCTCTGATCCTTCTATAACAAACAAGATGGCCCCTAACGACATGTGGCTAAATCCATCGGCCGGAACAATGAAAATGTGGAACGGTACTACATGGACCAATATGCAGTTTGGGGAATCGGCTTTCCAGGACGATTGCATTACTAACCGCATGATTGCCAATGACATTTCGGCGTCAAAGATAACAGCGGGCATTTTGAGGTCACAAGACGGTGCATTTAGCATCAACCTTGAGACGGGTGAAGCGGAGCTTTTAAAGCTAGTCATGGGAGGCCAGGTTGAAGGTAACATTATCGCTACTTCCTCTAATGGGCTGACAAGGGTTAGGCTTAGGGGACGTGAAGGCGAGAAAGACATTACAGCCGGCCTTGTTTTTGAACAGCGCGAAGATCCGAACGATGATGAAGGATGGGAAAACGCGGGACAGTTGTACTTTGCTTATTCAAGCAGGCAAACACATTCCGCGGTCCAGAATTATCAGATAGGTAATTACAATTCGTCCAGACCGATACAGGCTTACAATGCCGGCGCCGCTGACGGTTTGATGTGGCGGTTGTTATCAACCGATTGGCTGAGAGCTGGTTACGCCACTTATCACGGATACCGGTTAATGAAACGTGATGATAGATCAACACCGTGGGCTGCTGTGCCTGCTGTTTGTAATGCCATTGGCAATTGCATGGACGGTTCAACAGTCGAATGTGACGGAATAGCGACTGTCACTTATCAAATGAACGAAGTCGCAAGAATAGACTTTGCTCTAACAATTATCACAGCCGGAACAGGGACCGCTAGTTTTGGTATATCTCGATCTTTACTGCGCACTCTTAATCCTGATATTCCAATGATTACTCCGGTTGACGGTGGTTCCGTTCAGATATACTCCGCGTCCGGAAACATGCTACCAGGTCAAACGATGAAGGCAAACAATACACTTTGGACACCTGCCATTATTTCATCTGGAGACATTACTGCGCTGGGAGAGACAGCAATGGTCGCAGGAGTTGTTATTAAAGGAACGTGTTACGGCACATACACATTAGAGGACTGATATGACTTTAAATTACAATGGTTCGACTTATGCGGTTGAACCTGATAGCACATATAAGGACATTATCATTCGTGCGGGGAACTTGACGCAGGCGTGCTCTATTGCTACGGCCGTAAACAGCATGACAAGCTATGAGTTCAACCTTGATTCCTACACGAACATGATTGTCAAGAAAATTATGATCGTTATTGAGAACGGCACGTACACCGTGAGGATTTCGACACGAGAACAGACAGAACTTGAAAAAGCACACTCCGAGATCCAGGAAATGTACTCCGCGATCCAGGAACTTAATGTATCTGAGGAAGAAGCGGTTAAATACCCTTGTCTTTTCCCTGATATTCATTCCGTAGAAACTGTCATTCCAGGCAACTATTACCTTGTCGATGGGGAGGTATGCTTGATTACCGATGTTATTGACGAGGAAGCCGAGGGACAGTACGTAAGCAGACCGGCGAAAGGAGGTAAATAATGGCAAGTACACCTACTTATTTACCGGTATATTCATTGTCAGAAATGCAGTCACCGACTACATACGACTATCTTGTAGTGCAGTCTGCAGCAGCGAACGGCGACGTAGCACTCCTGCCTATAAGCACACTGATTAGTGCTTTCTTTCAAGAATACATGGATGATACAGAGATCGATTCTTCGACAACTACACTGTATGCGTCAATGGGATGGGAGGCACCGACATGAATGTACTTTCCAGCTTACTTAATTGGATTGGCAATAAGATCGGCAACGTGACAATGGGGACTACCGCGACAACACTTACGGGTGCTATTGCGGAGACATACAAGCGCACAAGAGGCGTTTATGGCAAAGGGACGCACACCGTAAGCAGGTTCTATGGCGTTTATGGCTACTATGGAACCGGAGGCAGCTTAACGCTTTGTGTACCTCTTAGTGTGGCAAGTGATGTTACATCGGTATCGTTTACAAACCTTGTTGCGTCAATCAGAAATTCGTCGGGCGGCTATGTTATCGGAACTACCACAAACTTGACTCAGTACATACAGTCAGCTTCCGTCTTTTCAAACCAGCCGATTGTCCAGATCCGTTTGAGCAACACAGATTTTGTAGCCACAAACAATACACCTGTTGGCGGAGAGATTACCGCAGCAACAATGGTCTTATCGTGAGGTAATTTTATGGCAGTAGTTACAACAAATCTAGGCGTGGTCACAGCTTATGGATACGCCAAACAGAAAGGCTATACAGGAACCGAAGCTGAGTTTGCACAGCTTTTGGCCGATTATGCCGATGTTGCCGAACTCACCGAGAATATTCCGGACATTATTGCAAGTGAGTATTCATCGTCCAGCGCTTATGCAGTCGGAACGTATTGCTTGCATGATAGCTTGCTTTATGTTTGCACTACTGCTATTGGATCAAGCGGTGAGTCATGGAACCCTAACCATTGGCGACTCAGCAATGTGGGCGACGCGCTGGCGTCTTGCGTGACGTGTACTGACGAGAACTCAGACGGTAATATCGTTTTCTCAATCGGAACAACGTAAGGAGCACAATTATGATTAAATATGATGGTATTTGGTATCAGCGGAAGCAGGATATTCCGGACCTGGGAAGTATTAGCTGCATGGAAGCGCATGGACCTGATGATATGATCCGGCAGTACAGCGGACTGATAGCTGACTTCTCTAAGCTGCCTAAGTACAACGCGGCCGGCATTAACAGGCTTTCGCTTATGACCGGCAGCACTTTTTTGGCAGCGGATACCGGAGAGGTTTACACATACGTGGCCACAGATCATACGTGGCATAAGACAGTATAAGAAAGGAGGTTCCAATGTTTGACCTTCTTTCTTTTATTTTGGGTATCAAAAAAGGAACCGGCAAGGTAGAGTTGACGGAGGGAAACGACTACACCTTTAAGGACGAAAACTCAGATGGAAACATCGAGATCGAGAAAAAGGAGGGTGGTGAATAATGGCTAATATACCTTTAAAAACCATCAAGTTTCCTGGGCTAGACGACACATATACTGTGCCGCAGATCGATTCTAGCTTTACGGGAGTAGCAGGGGAAGCCCCTGACAGCAAAGAAGTCAAAGACGAAATCAGTTCGTTAAGGGAAGATTTAAATGCCGTCGATGAACGTGTTGAAGCACTGGAAGAAGGTGGCACAGATGGCGGACTGACGGAAGCGGTAAAGGTTGCGTTGCTTCAAGTTGCTCAGAAAGTGGCATACATTGATGCCCACGGACAGGATTATTATGACAACCTCTATGACGCACTTTATCCGCCTGCGACACTTGTTAGGATTAATGCAGTATACACGCAGAGCGGAGCAGTATTAACAACTGATACACTTGACAGCCTCAAGGCTGATTTGGTGGTTACGGCGACTTACACAGACCAAACGACCGAAACGGTCACGAATTATACTCTCAGTGGTACGCTTTCCGAAGGCACAAGCACAATTACTGCTTCTTATGGTGGAAAAACAGCCACATTCAAAGTAACGGTAACGGCCGCTTATGTATTGATTCGAAACTGGGATTTCACAAAATCTTTAACGGATACAGTTTCGGGAGCAACTGCAATAACTACTGGTATACAAAATTCCAATGGTTTAACATTTGAAGCAGCAAATCAGTATCTGGATATTGGTTCTGTTTATTCACGAAATAGAACATACGAAATTGATATTGACGGTATAGAACAGCCTGCAACATCACTTGGTTATTATAGAAGGGTTTTTGCATATGGCGAAAATGGCACAAATACTCAGTGGAATACAGCCGCTTTAATCGCTGCAGGAAGTGGAAAAGTTGGATGGATTTGGTATTTAGGATCGGCATGGGATAGCGGAGTATTAGGGCCTGACGTATCTTCTGCTAATTCTTATAGTTACTTTAACGGTAAAACCATGAAGATTTATATTGATGCGTATGGATATGGTCATGTTTATGCAAAGACTATTGGTGCAAATGATTCTACGTATATAAAGGTTGGAGCTACTAAAGGTGCACTTACTAACTATAGTACATCAGTTGCTCATGTTTATATGGGCGGAACTTCAAATGATTCTATCGCAAATGCCAGAATAAAAGCATTTCGGGTTTATGAGGGGGAAAAGTAAATGGCAGTATACAATATTAACGGGGATACCGTAGGAACGAATATTGATCCCACAGACATTCAGAACCTCGATTATGACGCAACCGTTAAAAGCGTAAATCATCGTGGCTATTCTACAGAAGCTCCTGAAAATACGTTGCCCGCTTATATTCTGTCTAAGCAAAAAGGTTTTAAGTATGCGGAGATAGATGTATCGTTTACGTCTGACGGGGTAGCAATGCTTTTGCACGATGCAACTATTGACAGGACATCAAATGGTAGTGGAACTCTTGCCAATATGACCTATGCACAAGTAAGGCAATATGATTTTGGCTCTTGGAAAGATGCAAAGTATGCAGGCACAAAAATCCCTACTCTTGACGAGTTTTTGACGCTTTGCAAGGCGATCATGATTTACCCTTACATCGAACTTAAATCGAATGGCGGATACACTCAGGCACAAATTGAGTCTATCGTTGATGCTGTCAACCTGCACGGGATGAGAGGTAAGGTTACTTACATATCTTTTTCTGACACGTTCCTTGGGTATGTGAAGGATTACGATGATGAAGCACGACTCGGATATTTGGTAAACTCACTGTCCGCATCTCTTCTCGCAACATGCAAGAGCTTACAAACGGGAAAGAACGAAGTATATTGCGGAGCAAACTATTACAGTAACACAGTTACGCAGGAAATGTGCGACCTGTTTGCGGATGAGCGCATCCCTATTGAAGTATGGACTATCGACTCTGCGGATATTATGCCTGGTCTTAACAAGTATGTCAGTGGCATCACGAGCAATAACCTTATAGCAGGAAAAGTGTTGTATGAAAATGCAATGGGGATGACAACATGACTCAGTGGAAGTGGAGCAGGATAGTTAAATGACACTTTAAATGACAAAATTATGTAGTAACTGTGTCTATCCATTGTATGTAATACATGGGAATTGTATAATCAGACCTACACAGAAGCATTAAAAAAGGAGCCGTGACCGACGACCAATCAGATACACGACTCCTACCAATTAAGGTAGGTCTATTATATCATGCCTACCTTTGATTTGCAATGAAGGAGGTATGTATGGACCACAAAACAGAGTTACTACAATCAATTTCCAACGCACTTGTCCGGATCGTTGACGCGGAGACTGCTTCACTTATCCAGGACGTGATTCTCGTTAAGCTAAACGACTATGATGTGGAGCGAAGGACCACAGCGCTGACAACGGAGGTGCGGCAGACTGACGACGACATTATCAAGAACTTCCTGATTAGCTATGTTATTGAGGGCAAGTCACAAAAGACGTTGTATCAGTACAAGCGATCAATTTATAGACTGCTTGATTTCGTCGGCAAGAGTTGTCTTACCGTAAATGCCAATGACGTTAGAGCATGGCTGGGGAGCATGAAGTTGTCCGGAATCAAAAATGTCAGTTTGTCGAATCAATTGCATAATGTTTCGTCGTTCTTCCGATGGATGCGGATTGAAAAGATACGCGAGGAAGATCCTTGTGAGGCAGTCAATTCAATCAAAGTGCCGAGAGAAGAAAAGAAGGCTTTTGGCTCTGAGGACATAGACACAATCAGATCAATGTGTAACGTTCGCGAGCGCGCCATTATAGAAGTCTTGTTATCTTCCGGTGTGAGAATCAATGAGCTTTGCAACCTGGAAGTGCGAGACGTTGACTTTGACGCAATGACACTGAAAGTCCGGAACGGGAAAGGCGGCAAGGACCGCACTACGTTTATTTCTCCGGTATGCAAGAAGCATCTTTTGATCTACCTGGGCCAAAAGAAAAGCGAGTCGGATTATGTTTTTTCAAAAGACTATGACTGCACAAAATATACTCCTGACGGAATAGGTGGCGTTTTGAGGGGTATGTCAGAGCGCTGCGGTATTCACATTCACGCACACCGTTTTCGCCGGACACTTGCAACGGATCTGGCACGCAAAGGTATGCCGATACAGGAGATTAAGATTATTTTGGGACACTCAAATATTTCAACTACACAAAGATACATTGACACAGAGTTGTCGCAAGCAGAAGCAACATACCGTCAGCTTGTGGCGTAACGTCAACCGAGGGCACCCCGCAATGGGTGTCCTTTTTGTTTACACGAAAGGAACTAAACGGCTATGGGCTACGCACAATGGATTCCCTGGGGGATCAGCTTTATTTCAATGATGATTGCTGTGCTTGCATACATGCGAACCGGCAAGAAGGACGATAAAGAGGAAACAAGGGAAGAAGAAGCGAGGCTGCACGAGATTGGCCAAAGTCTTTTGAAAGCCAATATCAAGTTAGATACTGTGTGCTCCACAACTACGGAGACGCGGGCTGACATTAAATCAATGACAAAGGACCTGGCAGCCATGGACCGCAGGGTGACGATCATTGAAAGAGACATGAAAACTGCGTTTAACGCCATTGAAGAACTGAAAGGCAAGGTGAACGAATGAAGCTCAATTTGAAGGTGCGATTCAATAATCCGGTTTTCTGGGCGCAGATCATATTGGCAATTCTCATGCCGATTCTGACATACGCCAATCTGACCGTTCAGGATCTCACAACATGGGAAAAGCTGGGGGATCTTCTGATCGGCGCTGCTCAGAACCCTTATGTTTTAGGACTTGTCATTGTGAGCGTATGGAACGCATTGACTGATCCTACGACTGCGGGACTTGGCGACAGTAATCGGGCTATGAATTACAAAAAGCCCTACAAGGACGGTGATGCAGAATGACGTGTTGGACGAGCGAAACTGAAAAGATCATTAAAACCCACGAGGGTGATTTTGATTACATCAATTGCGAATACAAGCTGAGATCATACGGCGGCTATAAGAGCTATCTTAACAAGCTGGGAGGCGTCTTTAAGAAGTGGAACGGCAAGACAGCCAATGTCAAGACCGCTAAGGAGTTCCAAGAGATTGCGCAGTATGTGTTTGGCCTCATGGCGATATATGGCTTCAATTACAACAACGACGTAACGCATGTTAAGTGGGGCGGCAAGATGCCGTTCTATCCGAACGCGAACAGCGGCAGGTGTAATTGGGGCAGGATCGATGATTTGTGTAGCAATCCTGGACTTGACAAGACTACGAACTGTAACTTTGGTATGGACGCGCTGTATTACAAGGCCGGCATTGCTCCGAAGGCATTTGATTATTCTTACAGGTACAAGTGGTTTGCTAGGACCTACAAAGTGATCCACAAGAAATCGGATCTGGTAGTTGGCGACATGCTTCACTTTTTCCACGGTGAGATTAAGAACCTTGATCCTAACACGTGGGAGGGCTGGGGACATGTGGCTTGCGTAGGCGAGAAGGCCGGTGGAAAGGTTGTCTTGTACGATGCTGGAAACCGGTTTATCAGAACAGGCGACTTCAAGAAGCAGTTTACCGTGGATGCCAATAACAGGCCCACGGGTGAGTATGACAACTATGACGGATGGATCGGTATTCACTTGATCGACCTTGCAGGAGCCACAGGAGAAGTCAAAGGCGACTCAGAGCTTGCGGTTGAAGTAATAGCTGGCAAATGGGGCTCCAATTTGGTTCGTAGAGCCCGTTTGGGAAATCGGTACAAGAACGTACAGGAACGTGTCAATTACTTCCTTAACGGCACGCCACAGGGCCGAGAGGCGTATCTGAGAGCCGCGGCTAGCTATGTGCTGAAAGGCTTTGCTGGCAACGAGGCTGAGCGCATGAAGTTTTTTGGCAAGAACTATACTGACGTTCAGAAAAAGGTCAATTGGGTACTCAAGACCGCACAGGAAGTCATTGACGGTAAGTACGGGAACGGTGATGCACGCAAAATGAATCTTGGCATTGACTACAACCTGGTACAAGCTCAGGTAGACAGGATGGTGTGAGTATGGGATTAAACGGAGTTGATATTGCAAGTTATCAGCGGAACATCGTGCCTAAGAAGCTGACTACCACAGATTTTGTGATCGTTAAGTTTACGCAGGGTACATGGTACGTCAATCCATATCGTGAGGCACAGTACAGCAACAGTAAGGCTTGCGGCAAACTGCTGGGAGCATATCATTATGCTGAGGGCGGCAGCGCCAGGTCGGAAGCGCAGTTTTTTGTTAAGGAGCTCGGTGATCGTGTCGGCAATTGCATCCTGGCACTTGATTGGGAAGGACGTGACAATCCGACGTTCGGGACCGGCAAGGATGTGGAGTGGTGCTACGACTTCTGCAGCGAAGTGGAAAGGCTGACAGGTGTACGGTGCTTTGTTTACATGAGTAAGTCGGTATGCCGCAGGTACAATTGGGCTAAGGTAGCCGAGAAGTATCCTTTGTGGTGCGCACAGTACGGATCAAACAAGAGCACTGACTATCAGCTATTCCCCTGGACTGACGACGGTGGCTTTGGCAAGTGGGGGAAAGATACGATCCGGCAGTATTCCAGCCATGGTGACATTACTGGATACAGCGGCGACATAGACATTAACCTTGCATATCTGACCAAGGGAGAATGGATTGAACATGCCAAAGGTCAGCACATCATGCCGTTGCCGACATATTCAAGGCAGGCAGTAGTTGATCTTGCGCTTTCAAAAATCGGGATCAAGGAAGGATCTGCCGGCCATAAGGCTATCATTGACAAGTACAATTCGCAGTCTCCGCTTCCGAGGGGATACAAGGTCAAGTACACGGACGCATGGTGCGCTACTTTTGTTTCGTACCTGGCGATTGAGCTTGGCTACACAGAGATTATCCCTACGGAGTGCGGCTGCCCTCAGATGATTACACTTGCGAAGAACATGGGGATCTGGGTAGAGGACGACAACTATGCTCCGTCACCTGGCGATATTGTGTTGTATGATTGGCAGGATTCAGGGGCCGGAGATAATACCGGAAATCCGGATCATATTGGAGTCATAACAGAGTTGCTTCCTTATGGTTTCAAGGTCACAGAAGGCAACATCCACGACAGCGTTGATACGCGAACAATGCAGCGCAACGGCAGGTATATCCGCGGATTCATCGTGCCGAAGTATTCCGAAGATCCTGTTATCACTGACGACATTCACATGGTTAAGTGGTTTGGCAAACTGAAAGTTGAGTCGAAGTTTTACACGCAGCCGGATACAAAGTCGCCTCAGTGCTCGTTCTCTCCGGTTCCGGAAGGCGCTGAAATCGGCATTTGCAAAGGTTTCGGCAAGTTCTACCTGGCTAAGTACGGAGCCAAGTTTGGTTTCGTCCACAAGTCCCATGTGACGAAATGATTGACCGAACAAAAGTTCTGATGTATACTCAAAACAGAACATAGGTTTGTTAAATGTTTGCACGTAGTAAGTGGAACTATCCGCACGGATGCAGCTTCTTACTACAGGAAAATGATTTCCGTTGATTTATCGCTTCCGAAGCGTATTTCTTTGATTACACTTCTCCAAAGGATGCGCTTTTCTGAGGCGTCCAAAGTCCAATACCAATCGGTCAGGTTCGTGCCTATAAGCTCCTTAACTTTGTCGCGGCCGGCCGATTGATTTTTAGACAATTCATTTTTGTATTCAACTATCTGGCGCCGATATTCTTCTAAGTCTTTTCTATATTCGTCCAGGCCGATTAGCTCATTGACGTACAGATCCTTCAACCGCAGCATCTTCTTTTTGGTTGCCTCGATCAACTTCTTGTAGTCTACAATCCCTTCTTTATCCTTTACTTCAATATCTGTGAACACAAGATTCTCTAAATTCTTAACCAGGTATTCTTCCAGCTTCCTTTCGTTCAGAGACTTGCTATTGCCGCATACCGGAAGCGGTCTGTAGTGATACATGCAGCGATACAGTGGATAGCGCTTACCTTTGTAGCGGTCCGTAGTGCCCGTCATTTTCTTGCCGCAGTCTTTACAGTAAACTAATCCGGAAAAGATATAAGTGGTCTTTTGACTCTTTTTGATATTCATTGAAAGAAGGCGCTGCACTTTATTAAATGTTCCCATGTCAACGATCGGCTCGCAGTAATTATCAATGCCGTACATACGGCCGATATACTTGTCGTTCTTTAGCAGTAGCTTGAAAGCACGTTGAGTTTTTGGCAGCCCTAGTCCTTGCGTAAGCCGCATTGTCTCACACATGTTTCCGGACGTTGCGTACATATCAAATACTTGCCGCACAATTGGTGCCTTCTCCGGATCTGGAACCAGGTGCTTGTCCTTAATCATATAGCCAAACGGCACTTTGCCAGACAGAACCTCGCGCTTATCCTTCTTGTAGTCGAAAACCTTATTGATCCTGAGAGCGGTGTTGGCAGCCTCGAACTCAGCGATAGAAAGCATTTGAGTGACTAATAATCGTCCTGTAGGGCTGACGGTCTCGTACTGCTCCCAAATTGCTTTCCACGGCACGTTATATTTATCCAAAATCTCCTGCACGTTCAGATAATGCTTAACTGATCGAAACCACCTGTCTAATTTGCAGAAGCAGATCAAATCAATCTTTCCTTCTTTCACATCCTCCAACAAGCGCTGCAGTTCGTCTCGTTCTGCTAACAAGGTGCCGCTGATCCCGTCGTCCACGTATTCGCCGGCAATTATATAGTTGTGCTTGTGAGCGTATTCCCGCAAGGCTGTAAGCTGTGCTTGTATAGAGTCCCCTTCGCGCACCTGAGCATCAGTCGAAACACGCGCATATAAGGCTACACGTTTCATTGTCTCACCCCCTCATGGGCTGCAGTTTCAATTTCCTGTATATCGTCCCGTTCAAAATCGTTATGTTCTATATGCCACATTGCGTGACGAAACGATTTCTCCTGCGCAGCCTGCGATAATCGAGAGTTCAAATAAACTGTATATCCGTCCAAACAGGGACAGACCATTTCTTTTACAGAGCTCGGCATGTCCAAAAAGTAAACGAAAACATTATTCGTCACGGTTTGTCTCCTTCATGCGCTTTAACATATCCGCCGCAAGCTGAATGTCCTGCGGTTTGCAGTCGGCCGCAGCATCGAACAACATACGGAGCTCCGGAGACTCAAAAACCCGCTGAGCGATTTCAACAGTTTCTCGGTCAACGTAAAATGCGTGATCTTCTTCTTCCTCGGTAAATAAGTTGACACTCACGCCAAGTGCATCTGCTATTTTCCTCAACTTATCCAGTTTCAACGAATAACGTCCAGACTTCCAATCACTCATTGTACCAGGAGAAATGCCTGCTCTTTTGCAAACCTCTGCGTCTTTCAGTCCTAATACATCCCTGATTTTTGCATATCTTTCGTACATGATGTTCTCCCCCTTAAAAAAATTCTGAAAACCGAACATAAAGCGGTTGACAAATTCGGCAAACCGTAGTAGGATAAGCATGTGGTTGTTCGGAGAGCCGAATAATCTCCACAAAACAATACGGTTTACTGGTGTATATGTTACTTCGCACTTACATTATATCGGTAAACCGAAATTTTATCAATATCCACCTATGACAAAACGGAAGAAAGGGGGTGAACAATGGCATCTAAAACAAAATCCAAGTTCGTTCCGAGTTACCAAAAGTATTCGGCAATCCGTGATGAAAAGGGCCTGACCGATTCTAAGGTAGCAGATGACATCGACATTACTGCATCGTCTTTGTCTGACTGGAAGAACAGCGGTGCGCTTATCAATGTTGATAAGGTCTACAGGATTGCAAAGTATCTCGGTGTCACAGTCGAGGATATTATGGAAGAACGGCAGGTAAATGATTAACCAATAGGAGGAAAAAGAAAAAATGGCAGCAGCAAAGAAAACAGAAGAAATCAGTATCAGAAAGATCGAGCAGATCAAGACAAGGATTCGCATTGTAGGTGACGATCCACTTATCACTCACAATTGGAGTGAAAAAGCCAAAAAGGAAATGCTTGACGCACAAACCGGCAAAAATAAAACGAAAAAACGACCAGCGAAAATGCCGTTTGACGATTTCGCAAGAGCTTGCTACTGGATCACTGAGATGCCGACAGAGGTGATCAAAGATCCATGCAACGGCGAAATGCGAGATGTTGTCACGGAAGAACTGTTCGATGAAGCGGTCAGGAACGGTGCCAAGTTTGGCGTTAAGGCGGTTTCGTTCAAGCTGGCCGGCAACTCCGCGGCATACCGTATGGGCTGGGTGAAGAATCAGATGGCTCTCCGTGGCGCATATCGTCTCGAATCAGAATACGGTGAACTTGCAGAAATCAAAGGAAGCACGCCGGTTATGCGCGAAGATATGGTCAAGGTCGGCATGGGAACTTCTGATCTGAGATACCGTCCGATGTACGAGCATTGGTATTGCGATCTTACACTTAGCATCAATACCGGTTTTGGACTGACGCTAGAGGATATTATCAACGTTATCAATGCAGGTGGGGCCGGCTGCGGTGTAGGAGAGTGGAGACTTGAACGAGATGGAATGTTCGGTACGTACCATGTTGAAACGATCAACGAATAAGACTGTCACAATTTTTAGTCGTGGTAAGGCAGTCGGGGTATTGCAAGGTGCGTTGTGTTCGGGCATTGAAGGGCTGTGTGAGGTAGGTTGCGGCAGTCAAGGTGGTGCAAGTTGTGTTGCGGTGAGTTCTGGTGCGGCCTGTAGGGGCTAGGCAGTCACGGTCAGTTTGGGTGAGTTGTGTCTAGTCGGGGAACGGAGTGGCACGTTCAGGCAGTCAAGGTGCGGTTTGTCGCGGTTCGTTAAGGAATGGTACGGCAGCCTGGGTATGTTGTGGTCCGTAGGGTCAGGGTAGTGCAAGGTGCGGTTTTGCGTGGCAAGCCAGTCATGGTATTGCTGTGTTGGGAAAGTTTGGTTTTGGTATTGCGTGGTATGGCAGTCAAGGTGAGTTGAGGCTTGTTAAGGTTAGTTCGGGTGAGTCGGTGCTAGGCAGTCATGGCAAGGCGTAGTTTGGTGATGTGTGGCAAGGTATAGCAAGGCGAGGTCTGGTACGGCAGGCGCGGTAAACAATCAAGAAAGGAGAAAAATCATTGGCAGCTTATGTTTCTAAGTATTCGTGGAAAGGCGGATACAGCTATGGCGTGAGTGCAAACACTGTAGGCAACGCGCTAAACAAAATCGAGAAAAACAAAGGGGAGGTGACAGCGAAAGAGTTTTTAGAGTATTCGCGGCCGGCAGAGTCAGAGACACATTCAATGTTTGAATGGGACGACTCAGTAGCAGCGGAGAAGTTCAGGCTTTATCAGTCGGGCAAGATCATCAATCAGTTGGCAATCGAGATCGTTTATACAGAAGATACGACTCCGCAGGAGGTATCGATCAATGTGGTCGATGATAAGCCGGAAACCGAGGCGCAGGAACCCGCAGTTGTCAAAACACAGATCGTCAGCGCTTACGTGAATGTAAAGCAGAAGGCAGTAGCTAAACCGGCCAGTTTCATTCACACAATCGATGCAATGAGAAACAAGGAGCAGCGAGCCCAGGTGCTTGCAAACGCAAGAGGTGAGCTCACTTCATTCAAGCGCAAGTACAGCGTATATAGAGAGCTTGCTGCGGTTATCCGAGAGATCGACAACTTCCTGGAAGTGGATGCAGAAGAATGGATACAAACCTCTTAATAGACGCGATCAACGAGATCCTATCAAGCAGGACCGGCAAAGAAGTATCTGTGAAAGTGTACGAGGAAAAGAGTTTTGGCAACGTGCAGGATCAAAAGGAAGGTCCCGAAAGGGGACAGCGTTACAAAAACGATCAACGCAGGCCGCGCAGAAAGCGTGAGCGTAACAAGGTCAAAGGTAATGCGTGAACGCCGAAGGACCTACATTGAAAAAGAAAGAGTTTTTAAATTGTACCGTGATGGGGTTCCGAGGGTAGAGATAGCAAAGCGAGTCGGCATCAGTGTCAATTCTGTGATTGGCATAATAAGCCGAGGATTCCAGGACGGTGACTTGCGAGAATATGTCATTTCAAGGGACGAACAAATAGTTCTGGATATGTATAATGCCGGCGCCAGTTACAAGGAAATATCCGAGGCGACCGGAATGACCGGAGGAACAATCAGTGCTGCATTAACGCGGCTAAGGAGAGAAGGAAAGGCGGGTTACAGGAAATGAAAGCGAAAATTGCAGGAACCTTGTTTTTGGCATGTTGGTTACTGAGCGCTTGTGGCATTGATACTTGTCTTGACTCTCCTAAAAGTTTGGCAATCGAGATTGTGGCGGCGGGAGTCGCATTAGCAAGCGCATGGAGTTTAAGCAGATAAAGGAGGAAGAACCATGGCAAATGAAGGCGAGAAAAACGGATCTGTCACAGAGTTCGTGATTATCTCAATGCAGGATTACATGAAGTTCGTCGAGATCAAGACGCGGTATACGATCCTTGCAGATCATGTGAAGTCAGTTCTGTCAAGAGGCGGCAGTCATTATGACTTCCAGGACGGGCTGTTTCGCGCGGTGATCGGTGAACCGGAGAAGAAAGAAGGTGATGCTGATGCTTGAAGGCATGATTCTGGATCAGTTCAAGGGAGTGCTCCACGGTGAGTACAACTTCCATGATCTTGTCAACATTTTGAAGGGGCCAAACGGCAGTGGCAAGTCAACCGTATTCGATGCTTTTATATGGACGTTCAAGGACAAGGACAGTAAGCTGCAGGCCGGTCCGGAGATCCACAATACCGGACTTGTAGAGTCGGAGCCCAGCGTAACGATCATCTGGAACAATCCGAGAGTTGTTTTCCGGAAGTACCAGGTTGACATGCGGACTAAGAAGCAGAAGGAAGAAAATGCTCCGCTTCGCATCGCCAACAAGTACGAGATCAACAGCGTCCCTAAGACTCAGAAGGATTTTGAGGCTGAGATTAGGAATATGGGGATCGACATTGACAACTTCTTATTCTTCGTTCACACGGAAGCGTTACTCAGGGAAACAAAGTCATCTATCAGGGAGTTTATTTTCCAGCTTGCAGGCGAGATTTCCGATGCCGATATTGCGGAGACAATGGCTGAGTGCGGCAGCGTCAGAGAGCTTTTGCAGCAGTACAAAGCAGACGAGATCGTTGCCATGAATAAAGCGACTATCAAGAGGTGTAACGACCAGGAAAAGGCTATTCCGAATCAGATCATTGGTTTGGAGAAGGCCAAAGTACCGGTTGATCCAAACCTCGCACAGAGGATTGAGCAGCTTAAAAGGCAGATCGATGAAATGACCGGACTGCTTGAAACACTCAGGCAGCACGCAGATACCAGCACTTATGAGAATGAAATACGGCAGATCAACATTGAAAGGACGACCGCTTACAACGAGGCCAATGCTGAGCGACTTAAAAAGCTGAATGAGGCCCAGGGTGAGATCAACAGTGCGAGTGCTGCATTGCAGGAAGCCAAGAACGAGCTTAACAGCATGAATAGCGCCGGCAGGAACATCAATGAAGGGTTCCGTTCGCAGAAGGTTATCAAGTCCAACTTTGAAGCACAGCTTGAAAAAGTCAAAGCTGAAACGTTTTCGGCCAATGATGTTTGCCCTACATGCGGTCAGAAGATTCCGGAAGAACAGATCGAGAACGCAAGAGCCAAGTGGCAGGAGCAGCACGACGCGCAGATTAAGAGTTTTGAGGATCGTATCAGAGCAGCCGACACCCTTATTGCAAGCTACACAAAGGACGGTAAAGGTCTTGCGGCAAAGAAGAAGGAAGCGGAGCAGAAGGTTGCAGAATGTGAGGCAGCGCTTGAAACGACTAAGGAAGCAGCGCTGATGTATAGCACAGCCATTTATCCAGACCTTTCACTGTTTGATACCAAGATTGCAGAGGTCAAAGCCAGGGAGCAGGCGGCAATTGAGGCAGCAAGTAAGGCACGTTCTGTCAACGCAGAGCTAGGAGCGGCAAGGCTGGAATATGACAGTGCCCTCAAGATGCTTGCGCAGCAGGAAAACAATAATCGGATTAACACTCAGATTAGAGAACTGAGAGAAGCGCAGGCTGGCTACGTTCAGAGTCGTGCCGATGCCGAAAACATCCTGTATCAGATGGAGTTGATCGGCAAGCGCAAGAATGAGTTGCTTTCCGGATCTGTCAACAGCCACTTCACGCGGGTTAAATGGAGGCTGTTTGTCACGCAGAAAAACGGGGAGGTCAAGGACGATTGCACGCCGATGGTGCTTTGTCCGGACGGTCAGTACAGAGATATGACATT